>TBL_comb47_HYPODRAFT_10000892_pt1 | contig 39238 bp, 24 predicted proteins | sample TroBogypolimnion_40_FD_10682 | JGI IMG/M metagenome (IMG submission 10682)
CAATCCACTTCCCGCAAAATGCGAATCTTATCTTCCGTCGTATACCGTTTGCCTTTCATGGTCTGGTCCTTTCGTTGCGCCCAGACTAACAAATTGAGTGGCCCGAAAAAGCGAAGTCACCTCAGCATCAATAACGGATGCCCGCTGCAAATCATCGAGTAATTGCGGTTCGAGTCCGTAGTCGGCGGTCAGTGATTTACGGACTTCCAACCATTGGACAGCGTCAGGATAAAATGCCGACTTTTGCTGGTTTTTGAATTTGGTGGATTCATCGGCAGTGATGGCTTTAACCAATTCCGGTTCCAATTCATCTTTTAATTTGTCAGCCGACTCAATCAAAGCGGCACCGAGATCAAAATTATTTTTCAACCACTTCTGCACCAACTGCAAATCCCAACCGGTGACGAACATGACGAGATCAATGGCACCTTTGGAACTCTTACGTTTGTCCATCTGACCCAAACCATACCGCCCGGTGAGGTCGGTAAAACTTCTGCCGGAAATTTCGATGAAGCGTTCATCGGGCATGACGAACTGATTGGCACTGCCGGAAACTTGCTTGGGAAAAACTAATTTCCGCATGACTTCAAGGAGTGGAATGGCACGCATCCGGTTCAAATAATCCGAATTCTGCTTTTGCAGCGCGGCGATTTCTTCTTTGAGCGCCGCATTTTCAGCGACCACGCCTATGATTTTCCGTTCGTGGGACGCGTGTTCGTTGCGCATGCCAGCTTTTAACTTTTCTATCTGAGCTTGAAGCAATTCATTTTCCGAAGCCTTGTTGATAAGGGAATCAGTTGCTTTATTGGCAACGGCAATCACCCGATCCAATTCACGGTCAATATACTTGTCGGGATTTTTCACGTCATCCGGCGTTGGCGGTGTCAGATCAAATTCGACGTTGGGCGTCACATTTTTGATGGCGCGTATGCCTAATGGCAATCTGGCGCGGCCTATGAGTGAGAATTTTTTGCCGGGTCGACCGCCGTGGCTTGGCCAGCCCGGAACACCGCCGCAATTCGCACCACACCACTTCCCGCCAGACCGCGCAGCGGAACCTATCGCCGAAACGCCCGCACCGGAACCACTTGTCTCCAGCAACGTCGTGACTCTCAAGAATTTTTATCCACTACCCATCGATGAACTGCCGGTAGAACTGCCGGTAGACAAGCCGGACTCGTTTAAATTCACGGATCATCAACTGGTTGAAGGCAAACTGCTGGTGGATTTTCGATATAACGCCTGGGTTTATTCCTTTGATAAAAACGGGAATAGGCAGTCTTCCGCCGCCAAAGTGTTTGTTGGCATGGCCATGTTTGATCCGGAATCGAAACTTTGGACCGTGGTGGCTTTGCCGGAATCGTTTACTGAACCTGTTAGTTTCTCATCACGGCAGAGTGTCTTGTGGCGCGGGGATTTGTATTCGAGCCACACGGGGAAAATCCGCAAATACGATTTTACAAAAAAGATTTGGGAATTGGCAGGGTTTTCGGTTGAAGGCGGCTCATTTTACAATCTGAACGGTCGCCTGTTCATTGCGGATTATAACAGCATCCAGGAAATTACCGAAAATGGCCGGGGCACCAAATTGCTGGCAAGCATTCAGCGTCAACCGCCGGTTACCAGCTTGGATTCGCAGGGCGCGCTGATGCATCTGGCGTTGTTTGTGGATGCACAGAAGAACTTATGCGCCGCCGTCCACAATAAGATTTTCCGGTGGGATGGGAATGACTGGCATGAAATTAGTTCGGCTGCGACTTCGTTTACACCGGAAGTGTTCGAAGCTGGTGTCATATTTCTCACTGATGGTTTCAATGTAAGACCCGCGCGAATTTCCCGCTTCGAGATGCAAAGCAATTTGGTGGAGCTATGGCTTTCACAAACGGATCAAGTACCGGGGCGACGTGGATATGAGCCGGGCCGGGTCGACGCCAACACGGCCCCAAAGCCGTTGTGGAAATTACCTTCCGAATTATCTCTGCCGAATTTTTCCGCCGCCGTCTGGCAGTCCGATCTATATCTCATGGCCGACCATTCCGAGAAACAGGACATCGTGGCAGAAGAGCGCGGAACTCGTCCGGATGGCACCTTGGAAATAAGCCATGTTGTCACTGGCGCAAAATTCATCAGCAAAGATGGATACAACACTTCTTTGTTTTGTTTTTCCCAGGATTTGCCAGCAGCACACAAAGTTCGATTGAATTTCGAAGGCGGCGATGGTTGCCCCCCCCATGTGTGGCATTGAGTCAAAACCCGGTTTCACGATTCCAGGAACCGTTGCTAATCGGCCCTGGATGCAATTCACCACCAATCTGTTGTTGTGTGGCCAGGATGCAGTCCCGCCAAATTATAAACCCGGCATCTGGGTTGCCGCCCTAGACTCAATTGCGTCAGAAGTCAACGTGCTGAAACAAATACAAGCCCATATCCGGCAGCAAGAAAAAGCCAAGGTTGAACAAATTGAAAAAGAATCCCAGACCCGGGATCAGCAGGCCCGGCAAGCGTTCTTGAAGAAATACGACCGCAACCATAACGGCCATATTGATGCCGACGAGGAGGATGACGCCCGCGATGACCCTTACTACATCAAATATCGTTTGGCAGAAATTCATGCCCCAAAAGAGGCACGGCCAAAATAATATTTTATCCAAGAATTTATTTTGGTGGTCCGTCTTAATCTATAGAAATGAAACTGACCGGCACATGGTTGTTCGCAATGCTGCTCGCAGGCGCGACGCCAGCGGCCCTGCAACTGGCGCCTGGTGACAAACCGGCCAACATCTTTGGTGGCAAGAAAAGTAATGTCAGCGTCATGTTTTTGAATTTCACTGATCAGGATTTCAGTGCCGAGATCCGCACTCGGATTTATCAAACTAGTTCTGCGACGGCGGTGCTGGTGAGCGAGGCAGTGTGGAAATCGCTCCGAGTGCTGCCGCAGCAAACCGTGCTGGAATCCGCGCGGCTGGATTTTCCGGTGGTGAAAGTGGAGACAAAATTTCTCGTGCAATGGCTCGAAAATTCGAATCGCGTCATCGGCACGACAGAAGTCTGGGTTTATCCGACGAACCTGCTGGCAGAATTGAAGTCGTTACTGGGCGAAGCCGCGTTCGGCGTGCTAGACCCGAACAACGAACTCAAACCGCTGCTCAAGCAAAACGGCGTGATGTTTGTGGACCTGAGGGAGACGGCGCTGGAAGATTTCACTGGAAAACTGGCCGTCGTCGGGCCGTTCCGCTCCAAGGTGCAATTGCCGGAAGATATGGCCAAACGCACCAAGGCGATGGCGACAAATGGCGTGGCTGTTGTGTGGATACAACCGTCGCCTGGCCCGCGCGATCCGTGGCGCCCGTCCTATTTTTCCGTCTTCGCCGCCACCAATGCCATCGTCATCGTCCAGTCCGGACTCCTAGCTGGCTTGGCGGAGAATCCGCAAGCGCAACAACAGCTGGTGCAACTTTGCCGGCAGGCATTGCACCCGGAACCGACCCCGTTACCCTAAATTTCATTACTAAATAATATAAACTTTAACTGGAGATTATTATTATGAAACAAAACTTCTTCGCCCTGCTGGCGGCCCTGCTGTTGCAGGGCGACATTGTCACCCACGCGGCCACCCATGACGCACCGGCCGCCGCCATGGCCAACAACAACGACGTGCTGACCGTGGCCGTCTTCGACTTTGAATCCAAGGACGAAGCCGTACGCGATCTCGGCCCCAAAGTCGCGACGCTGCTGAATGCCAATCTATCGGCCAGCCCCGCTGTGGTCACCGTGGAACGACAGGAACTGGAAAAGGCGCTGGGCGAACAGGAATTGGGATTGTCTGGCACTGTCAGCCCCGACACCACCGCCAAAGTGGGACAACTTACCGGGGCCAAAGTTCTGGTGACGGGGCGCGTGTTCAGGGTGGAGAACCAGACGCTCATCGTGGCCAAGGTCATCGGCACCGAGACCAGCCGCGTCTATGGCGAGATGGTACAAGGCGGGTCCGGGACTTCCATTGTGGATCTCTCCGCCAAGCTGGCCGAAAAGATTTCCACCGTGGTGGCAGAAAAAGGTTCTACGCTGGTGGCCAAAGTGCTGTCCCGCGAGGATCGGATCGCCAAGATCAAGCAGGCGCTCGGCGACAAGAAATTGCCCGTGGTATCCGTCCAATTCAGCGAGCGTCACTATGGACCACACATCGTTGACCCGGCGGCAAACACCGAGTTGACCCTGATCCTGCAACAAAGCGGTTTCAAAGTGGCGGATGGCGACTCCAAGGAGAAACCGGAGGTGCTCATTTCCGGCGAAGCGTTCAGTGCCTTCGGCGAGCAGAAGGGAAACCTGATTTCGTGCAAATCGCGCGTTGAGATCAAAGTCAGCGAAGTAGCGACCGGGAAACTCCTCTTCGTAGATCGGCAGACCAGTGTGGGCGTGGACATCGCGGAACAGACGGCGGCCAAGACCGCCTTGGAAAACGCCACCGCTACATTGGCGGAACGGCTGCTACCGAAGCTGGCACAATAATCAAAGCCAACATTTATCGCAGACTGAACGCTTGCGCCAACCCCGATGATGAAATTTTAATTTGTCGGCTAGTCATGCATCCTGGTTTTTATTTCACATCGGTAGTAGTCCAACCGACTAATGCGGTGACCTCGGGCTATTACGCGAATTCGCCGCCTACCAATCTGACTAGATTCCATTTCCCACAAAAACAATCCTGTAACCTTCCTCGACTTTTTTGGTACTTTCAAAGTTGATGATGTCAACCACCACCGGGAACGCTGCCGGGCTCAGAAAACAACCGATCTTTCTCACGACACGGTGGACGGTGGTGCTGGCGGCGGGCGGAATCGATACCACACTAGCGCGGCAGGCACTGGAGCACCTATGCCGGACGTATTGGTATCCACTCTATGCCTATGTACGCCGCCGGGGCTATTCCGCGCATGACGCCCAAGATTTGACACAGGCATTTTTTGCGCGGTTGCTGGCGCAGGAGTCACTGGCCAATGCCGATCCGAACCGTGGCCGCTTTCGCTGTTTCATCCTCACGGCCATGAATAACTTTCTAGCCAACGAATGGAAGCGGGGCACCGCTCAAAAGCGGGGCGGCGGGCATGAGTTAATGTCGCTGGAATTGACTGCCGCCGAAAAACGCTATGAACTCGAGCCGGCCATCCATTCCTCGCCAGACAAAATATTCGAAAAGCAATGGGCCATGACCTTGCTCGAAGAAGTTCTCAATCGCCTGGAACTTGAATTTCAAAATGACGGTAAAGGGGACTTATTCGCCGCTCTCAAGCCAGCACTTCTAGGGCTTCGCGAATCTCAGCCTTATGCCACGCTCGCGACGCAGTTGGGTATGAATGAAAGCGCCGTAAAAGTCACCGTGCACCGACTGCGCAAGCGCTACCGGGAATTAATTCGTGACGAAATTGCCAACACCCTCGACTCCTCGGAAGAAATTGAAGCCGAAATGCGACACCTGCTGCATGTGCTGGCAGAATGATTATTGCGGGCAGGTTCGATTGCCTTGTAACCTGTGCCGCTAAATTGGGTAGTAATCAGTATGGATACAACGCCACTCTGCCCCAACTGCGGCAAACCGCTTCCGCTGGGCGCCCCCAAGGACCTATGCCCGGCTTGCCTGATGCACGCGGCTTTTCCGACCGGCACTGATACCGCCGGCAAAACTCCACGGTTCACCCCGCCCACCGTCGCGGAACTCGTCCCCCAATTTCCTCAGCTAGAGATCCTTGAATCCATCGGGCAAGGCGGCATGGGGGCCGTCTATAAAGCCCGCCAGAAGGAACTCGACCGCATCGTCGCCCTGAAAATCCTCCCGCCCGACATCGGGCAGGACGCCGCCTTTGCCGAACGATTCACTCGCGAAGCCAAAGCCCTCGCCAAGCTCAATCACCCCGGCATCGTCACCATTTACGATTCCGGCCGCACCGACGGCCTTTATTTCTTCCTCATGGAATTCGTGGACGGCGTCAATCTCCGCCAGTTGCTCGCCGCCAGCCGCGTTTCCACGCGCGAGGCGCTGGCCATCGTGCCTCAGATTTGCGATGCGCTGCAATTCGCGCACGATCAGGGCATCGTCCACCGCGACATCAAGCCGGAGAATATCCTGCTCGACCGACGGGGTCGCGTAAAAGTCGCCGACTTTGGCCTCGCCAAAATCATTGGCGGCCAAAACGACGAACCCACCACTGCGGAAGGCAAGTCTGCCGGCTCAACCGCCATCACCGAAGCCAGCAAGGTAATGGGCACGCCGCAATACATGTCGCCGGAGCAGATTCAAGCGCCAGGAGAAGTGGACCACCGCGCGGACATATACGCGCTGGGCGTGGTGTTTTACCAGATGCTCACCGGCGAACTGCCGGGCAAGAAACTCGAAGCGCCTTCCAAGAAAGTTTCCATTGATGTACGCCTCGATGAAATCGTCTTGCGCGCCTTGGAAAAGAATCCCGACCTCCGCTACCAGCAAGTCAGCGAGGTGAAGACGCTGGTGGAGACGATTGTGGAAAGTGAAATGGCAAAGGGGGAGCAAAGCCTTGCTGGTGCAACCGCCTTGCTCAAGTCTGAACGCGGGCGTCTTGGGATTCAGGAGTTTGCTGGCGCGAAGATTAAATACCCGACGATGGGGCAGCTCGATTTGTATGCTGACCGGCTGGTGGTGTCGCATGGCTACGAACAGCGCATCATCCCGCTGGCGAGCGTTCGTGGATTGGGCGAAGCGGTGATGAACTGGTGGATGAGTCCTGCCGGGCATCGTTCGGCGCGAGTTGAATTCGATGAGGCCGGACAGAGAAAATGTTTCTCCTTCTTGCCCGGCACGGCGCTGTTCCGCACCGTGAGCGATTCGCGTACACACTCCGCCGAGTGGATGCTGGCGATTCAACGCGCTGTGAAATCTGCGACTGGGCGGGAACTTGACATCAATCAGACCCCGACCGTGTTGAGGGTCGAATCGGCATTGAAATGGATATGGCTGGTGTTGCCTGTGTTCTTTTGTGGGCTGCTGATCATCAAGCTTACTTCAACTCCAGTCGGCAGCGGCAATTCGTTGATGGGAATTCTAGCGCTGCTGTGGCCACTGTTGATTTTGCTGCCGATTCTTGCGTGGCGATCCGCGTCTATTCGAGGGAGGAATCATGCAAGCCTCTCTCCCGGTAGCAGCGGAGTTGAATCCGCTGAAACTGAATCCGATCTCATCCAAGCGAGTCAGAGCCGACTCACGTCGGCTGCTACAAATCAGGAATCCCGTTTCTCGCGCACGGCCATCGTTGGGGCGGGATGGGGAATTCTTTGTGTTACAGTGTGTTTGGTGGCAATCAGTCTGCAAAACGTTGGTCGCGGAATGGTGTTGCATGAATTATTTGCACAGATTGCAGGCGTTATGGTGGGATTTTTGTTGATCATTGTTGCTGCCGCCCCGTTTGTCACAACCATTCTCGGCTGGATTGCCGTCACGCAAATCCACCGCTCGGCGGGAAAACTGCACGGCCTGTGGCTGGCGGTGTTTGACGGGCTGTTCTTCCCGCTGCTGGCGCTGGATGCCTTGATCCTTGGGACTCCTCTTGCCGCTTTCAAATTGGGATTGGTTCAATGGATTGGGATTAAAGCATCCAAACCGTTATTGTTGCTCGCATCGTGCGCAACACTGGCGATCGTAGTTGTTGCGGACGTTTTCATCATCCGCCGCGTCTGGCGCGCGGTGAAAGCGCCGGCAGACAGCACTGCCTCGCAAAAGACCGCGTCGGCGCAGGACATCTTCCTGCAACCGTTCGAGCAGGTGTTCGGACCGCGCCAGCCGGGGCATTTCTGGCGCTGGTTCGCGCTGGCGTTGGTGCTGGTGCCGCTGGGGCTGATACTATTGATGGTGTTCTTGGGGACAATTTCCCATTCCACCGTGCCGCGCCAGAATCCGCCGCCGCACCTTGTCTTCGGGCCGGAAATCGAGCGGGTGGTGCCGGAACCGAAGGCCGGTTTGGGTTGCGTCCTAAATTTTGAAACTGGCGAGTTGTTGACGCCTCCGGAAAATATTTCCATGCACCTGTTGTCTGAAGGCGTGGGTTACGACATCGAGCCGATGAATTGGGCCAGAAAATACGGCGGCGATTTGCTGGCAATGCCCGACGGTGGCGTGCGTTTCCTCGATGGTGTGGTTTCGCGGCAGACCAACGAAGAACATTTGATGACGTGGGACGAGTTCACTCCCGGACAGGTGGTTTCCGAAATGCGCCAGTTGCTTAAAAATCCGGCGAGCAAGCAGGCTTGGCCACAATTTTATTCGGTTTCGGATCGCGCTCCGCTAGCGATAGCGTTTGTCACGCGGCAGCATTCCATGGGCTTGTTGCAAATCCTCGGCAATTCCGAGAACCCGCGCAGCGTGAAGCTCCGCTACAAGCTGGTGTAATCGGGCAAGCCAACTGAAGCAGTTTTGCCAATTCCTTCCTTCGGCCCAGTGGTCGAGCGGACAGTGCTTTTGGATCATCCCGGCAAGGCCTTCCTGAATCTTGCGACGGGGGATTTTGTGCCCCCGCCGGACTGGGTTCAACTAGACACTGATCCCGAACATCAAAACAATCGGTTGGCCGCATGGCTGGACAAGACGAAGGAAGTTGATGTCACTGCCACGCTCACTCCAAACCGGCGAGATATTTTGGTCACTCTTTGCAACGTAGGACTGCGCAGCGATTCGCGACCTGAAGCTTGGGATGAGCCTGACCTGCTGGATAACGATGTTTTTTCGTTTCTTCATGCTGCCACGGATCAAGCCTGGCGAGTGTCCTTCTGGGCCAAGGAGGGACAAAGCACTCTCCATGCGTTTCGAACGAGAAACGGAGCCGTCGGATTGCTTCAAGCCATCGGCATCAGCGACTACCCGCGCGGCGTGAAGCTCCGCTACAAGCTGGTGCAAAACGGCGTGACCACCAGCGCTCCCGTCAACCAGCCTCCTCCCGCCGTGCCCAAGCTGACCTTCGGCCCGGTGGTGGAGCGCGACATGGAGTTTGACGAGACCGGCCAGACATTGTTGCTTGATCCTGATTTCGGGACGATTCATCCCCCCACGACGGATAATCTTCGCTCGCTTCAAGGCCTGCGTATCCGGCGCGATAAAAGCAAGGACTCAGTCGAACTGATCGGCTACAACCACTTGGTGGTGCAGGCATCCCTGGCGGGCGAGTGGAATGAAATCCGGGACTGGCAGGCCGTTGACACCCTCCGGGCCAAACCCGCATTACTATCCTCGAAAGTTTGGCAAGGCTACGTTGGGAAAGTGCCGCCCACATTTCTTTTCAGAACCGCTTCCGGACAGATCGGCCTCCTGCAAATCACCGGCTTCACCGAAAATCCGCGCGGCGTTAAGCTCTGCTACAAGCTGGTGCAGCAAAAAACAGCCGCCGCGAATCAGCAGCCAACAAATTAGCTTAATTTGCTCCTGATTCAAGTGGCGGCCAAGGAACTGGAAACGACCCGCCAAAAATATGCTGTGGCCGAGGTTTCGCAGGCGGATTATGACCGCGCCAAAATGGTTCACGATATGATGGCGGCGGGATTGCAAAACAACCCGAACGAACAGGAGTGACTAAAACTGAAGATCGCCGATTTTGATTTGGATATAGCAAAAGCGAAACTGGCGGTTGGCAAGATCACGCAATCAGAATATGATTGGATCAAGCTGGGCCATTGATGCGGAAGCCGCACGCTACAAGCTGGTGAAGCCTCTCCCTGACTCGCGGAACAGCTGCGCGCCAAGTGTGCGGCGCGGCATGAGTGCCCATGCTGCTGGGGCGTCGCCGAAGCTGACACCACTTCGCCCGCCAATTTATTGCCTTTACCTAACTACCCTTCCGGTCAAGGCAAACTCCGCGTCCTGCTCAACGTGGTTTTGTTCAGCGACGACGTGAAGAGTGCCGGATTTTCACGATATCAATCCGAACAAAAGCGGCTGGAAGATTTCTGGCGTCCGCACGGATGGGACAAGTTTTGCCGAAGCTACGGCGCAAATCATCCATCGGCAACTGGCTATCATTTGGCCCGGAAAAGTCATATGATTGTCCATCTTTCAATCGGAGTTTCCGGCTGGCCGTTTTCAAATTCACGGACGATTCACCGGCACCGAGTCGCAGCAACTTTCGGATAGGCGAAATCAACGGGCGCAAACGAAACAATGACATTTCAAACGCGCCGTCCGAGCCGTCCAGGCTACAATTCCTCGCTTGGCAGGATGAATGGCAGACTAACCAAGCCCGGTGCGGCCTGACATATTGACGGCTCGTGGGTGAGGTTTGCCGGTGAATTAAAATCGCTCATGACCGTCCCGCCTACCCATTTGGATTTGACCAAGGTCAACTTTAAGCCCGAATCGAGTATTTTTCAACTGTGGTATTCTTTTTCAGGTCGCTTTTTTCACCCAAGTATGCGGGCCGACTTTTACCATTTCCGGGTTTGCATCAATTCTTCGCTCGCACTCGCGCAGTAATTCCGAAAAGAGCCGCGAGGTGATTTTTCCAGCTTTGGGAGGATTCATAGGCCACCGCCTTTCCATGTGAGCAGGACGCGCACGGGCCGCGCTGTTATTTTTTCGGCCCACGCTTTGAAGGCGAGGACACGCGCACGGGGCAGGGCAGGGACGCCGCCCCGGTTGGCGAGCAGATCGGAAACGGTGGCTTTCCAGTCGCCATTATGGACGAGAATTTGCCGCAATAATTTTGCGGTGAACGGTTCGAAATACTGCGGAGAAAATAAAACCGCCCGCGCCGCTTTCGGGTGGCGAATTGTACCTTGCCAGTCGAGTAATAGGGATTTCAGGAGTTCAGACGGTTTCACGAAGCACCGCCTTTCTTTTTTGCTTTCCGCTTTTGAATGAAGAAAACTTCTCTGCCTATACCAAGTGACGCACAGAATTTGCCGCCTTCAAGCGCTGTTATGTGTTTTGACTGGAATTCAAAAGGTTTTTTTTCATAGCTTTCTCGCCCTACAAAAACTGTTATGGTGCCGTTTCGGTTTCCACTCCAAAATGCTACCATGTCACAATAAAAGCCTTTTTCGCCTTCATAGAATTTTGCTTTCACGCTTGCTCCCTTTCCGCGAAAAATTCAACCGCCGCCGGGTCGCTGGCAATTAGGCCCGCCAACTGGTCAAGTCCACGCCAGATTTTTTGCAAGGTTTCGTCCCGGTCATTTAGAAAAACCGGAGCGCGATGTTGCCGCCGGGTGATTTCCGCGCAGGCCAGTAAATCCGCCAGCGTCGCCGGGTACGCCAACTGCGCACCGCTCCGCCGCGATTCGGGAGTCTCGCAGAGGTCATGCCGCAAATGATGTTCAACCGTTTCCCGCCAGTCCGCCAGCCGCGCAAGGTGAGCCGGCAATGTGTCTGTCGGGCATTCGGTAATGTCCGCCATGATTCGCCGCCCTTGCCGCTTTAGCAGGTCAGAAAGCAGTTTTTCCGGCGGTGTATGCCGGACGGGATTATTGAGGATGTTTTCGTCAAGCTGCCAACTGCGGGCAGAGACGCCAACCGGACGCGGCAAAGAAAGCCGCAACGTTTTTTGATTCACTGTGCATTATTTTCCTGTGTTGCGCTTCTGACTGCGGCTGGCTTGCCCAGCGACTTGAAGAAAGTCGCCGGGCCAGCCGCACAGGAAACGCGCTCAAGAGGCCAATCTTGAACGCGGCGAAAATACACCCTGAATTTTTTTCCTAACTAAAAATGGAGAGACAATGTTTGTTATCTTTAATTCACATATGCTCTTGACCGACGAGCCAATGTTTCATACATTCGGCTTGCAGTCGGTGCGATGGGTGGAACTCCCATCATCGGGGTGCCCGGAACCCGTTTCTGTTCTACACACAGAGCTTAGATTGCAATGCTGTTCTGAATCCTCAGAGGCTCGTTACAAAAAACGTGTCTATGGATATAGCAGATATGCATTGGCTCTGGAAGGAGACGTACAACCGTCTTGCCGATTTACGGGCGCGTGTCAACGAAGGCCGTGACGTGATGGCCGCCTCTGAATTCTGCCGCTGGATCCAATTCTCCGGCCTCCTCAAACTGTTCCGCGAAAATGCCCAAGATGGTTTCTTCAAAGTCGATGCAGCTATTCTCGAAACTAATATCAAGGAACTCCTAGCACTTTGTAATTATCGCTTTCGTACCGGGGACAAGGAACCAACTCTGCACAAAACAGAATTGGAATCCATGCGGGAAAAAATCGACAAAATGGCGGGCTATTTATCACGTCTCACTGCGGCGCCCGCTGTCTCTGTAAATCCCCTTCCTGATGATGATTTTTCAGACGGAGGCGCGGTGGCTTCGCGAGAAGCCGCTGCGCCCCGTCTGAGTGTAAGTCGGTGTGTTTTCTCTGGTGACTCGTTACTCCACCAGAGAGTGGATTTAATTCCGCATGACACAGAAACGGACGCCAACCGAGACTAGATACACCTAGTCGAGTTGTCGGGGTTGGACCGTACAACGAGCACAGAGCAAAGCAGAGTAGAGAACAAAGCAAGTGTCAGGTGGCTGAGCGGCCTCGCATCGGTCGGGCAAAAATAAATAAGGTCCCGACATGCCAGTAGCTTAAGAGAGGGCGGATTTAGAATCCTATAAAGACCTCCACGGTGAATAAAAAGCTCCAGCCAAGTAAGCACCCGAGTTTGTCTCGTGGTTGTGGGAATTCTCCCAGCTGTGAAAGTCAACAGTTATTCTGTTTGGATGCCGGCGAGCGAAGCGAGCCGGATTATCAAACAGATGGCTTGAAGATCTCCTATGTCTAAATCCCCCCTTCCCTCTTCTCTCCGCGGACCACAAAGAAACGGAATTGCTTCTTTATCCTACCGCGAAGTTGGCCGCATTCTTTCAATCTCACCTGCCCGTGTTCGTCAAATTGAACAAAGGGCATTTATCAAACTTCGTCGTGGCTTGGAAGACTACCTCAAGAGCAATTCAGAGAGTATTCTGCCGGAATAACTCACCGAAAATAAAAACACATTGCAGGCGAGTTAGAACTAGCAGAAGACGAGCTGGAGCCATAGCTCGTCGTCTTCTGCGGTCGCCAGCCCACGACTCCCGCTGGCTAATTCGCTCACTATTCACAAACGAAAAAAAATCTTGTTTGTTATATTTAATTATAATTTGGAATTTTCCGTTAACGACTTGCGGGTTAATGCGAAATGCCTTTGTACACGCTGAGGTATTCACCGACGGTTTTGGCCCAGGAAAAATTAGCTTTCATCGCGTTGCGGCGGAATTGCCGCAACAATTCCGGACGCTCATAAATTGCCAGTGCTTTGCGGATGGCTTTCGCCAGCGCCCGGGAAGTGTATTCGTAAAATTTGATACCATTGGCGGTGGCGGGTAGTTCGTTAAAGTCAATCACACTGTCGTCCAATCCGCCGGTGGCGCGCACGACGGGAATCGTGCCATAACGCAGGCTGTACATCTGATTCAATCCACACGGTTCAAAGCGCGACGGCATCAGGAAAAAATCGCAGCCAGCTTCGATGCGGTGGGACAGATTTTCGTCGTAACCAAATTGCACGGCGACTTTATTCGGAAACCGGGCAGCGAGATCGCGATAGCCGCGTTCGTATTCCGGCGAGCCGCTGCCGAGTTGCACGAATTGGATATTGGCGTTTAGCATTTCTTCTAACGCGCCGAGTTGGATGTCCACGCCTTTTTGTTCGGCGAGTCGGGAAATGGTGCCGAAAAGCGGAATTTTATCATCAACGGGTAGGGCGACCTGTCGCTGCAATGCCATTTTCCCAAGTTTTTTTCCCGTCATGCGTGATGCGGAAAATGGATGAAACAGGTGCGGGTTTTTGGTGGTATTCCATTCGGCGTAATCAACCCCATTCAGAATGCCCGTGAGCTTGTGAACATTTTCGCGCAACACGCCATCGAGACCGCAGCCCAATTCTTCGGTGGTGATTTCACGCGCGTATCGCGGACTGACGGTGGTGATGCTGTCCGCAAAAACAATCCCGCCTTTAAGACAGTTGAGCAGGCCGAAATATTCCAACCCAATTCCGTCCGGCGCAAAAAAATCCTCTGGCAAATTAGTGAGCGCAAATGCTTCCGCCGGAAATACTCCTTGATAGGCCAAATTATGAATCGTCAAACAGGTGGCTGGCGCCTTCCCCCACCCTGCCCGATTTTCCTCCAGCATCAACGCTGGCACCAGCGCAACTTGCCAGTCGTGAACATGCACCACATCCGCTTGCCACGGCAGATAGCGCGCCAAGTTGACAACGCATTTGGATAAAAAAATAAAACGTTCCGCATTGTCCGCGTAGCTGATGTTATTCTCCAAATAAATTCCCGCGCGATCAAAGTATGCGGGATGATCAATGAAATAAATTTTTGCCTCACCGGCGCGGACCAGTTCCCACAATTCTGCCTTCTCCGCCAGTCCGCCCATTGGCAGATTAAAATGCCAATCCACGCGCCGCAGTCCTGGAAATTTCTCGCGGATGCCGCGATATAATGGTGTGACGATGACCGCTTCGTGACCGGCGTTAACAATTGCGCGCCCCAGTGCCCCCACCATGTCCGCCAGTCCGCCCGTTTTGGAAAACGGATATACTTCGCTGCTGGCGAGGAGGATTTTCATGGCTCAAAAAACCGACAAACTGTCCAACTTCGTGGAAAACGATTTCTGCGGTTTAGCATCAGAATGAATAATGTTAAATCGCAATACGGTCGGTTTTCAAATATGGCTGCAACGCGGCAGGAATCGCCACGCTGCCGTCGGCTTGCTGATGCGTCTCCAGCAACGCCACAAACAACCGCGCCAGCGCCGTGCCGCTGCCGTTGAGGATGTGCGGAAATTTATTTTCTCCGGCTTCGGTTTTGAACCGCAAGTTCATCCGGCGCGACTGGAAATCTTCACAATTCGAGCAGCTCGAAACTTCCAGATAGCTCCCCTGCCCCGGCGCCCAAACTTCAATGTCGTAAGTTTTTGCGCTGCCGAAACCCATGTCCCCGGTACAGAGCAAAATCACCCGATAGTGCAAACCCAGCAGTTGTAAAACTTTTTCCGCGTTCGCCACCATTTTTTCTAATTCATCGTAACCGTGTTCCGGCTTCACAATTTTGATCAACTCCACTTTGTCAAACTGATGGACGCGAATCATCCCGCGGGTGCCGACGCCCGCAGCTCCGGCCTCGCCGCGAAAGCACGGCGTGTAGGCGCAATATTTGATCGGCAATTGTTTTTCCGCCAGCAGTTCTTCGCGATGAATGTTGGCCACCGGCGTTTCGGCGGTGGGCACCAAATATAATTTGCCGAGATTTTTCGCGTCGTCGCCTTCCGCCACGCCGTAATACTGATCCTTAAATTTGGGAAACTGCCCCACGCCCACCAGACATTGTTCCCCGACCATCAACGGCGGCGAGACTTCCGTGTAATCGTGCTGCGTGATGTGCAAATCCAACAGAAATTGGATCAACGCCCGTTCGAGCCGCGCGCCCCAATTGGTGTACAACAAAAAGCCACTGCCGGAAATTTTCGCAGCCCGGGCAAAATCCACCAACTTGAGCGATTCGCAAAGCTCGACATGCGATTTCGGCTGGAAGGAAAATTCCATTTTCGTGCCGTGCACGCGAATTTCAGGATTGTCTTCGGCGGTTTTGCCAAGCACGACGGTTTCGTGCGGCAAGTTCGGGAGGCGTAGCATCATTTCATCGCGATGGTGCTCAGCACCGTTAGCCCCTTCATCCAAAGCTGCAATTTTATCTCCCAAGTCTTTCGTTTCAACTTTTTTGGCCTCGGCCTCAGCGAATTTCTTTTGTCCCATTAGCATGCCGATCTCCTTGCTTACGCGGTTGCGAAGAGATTTGAGCGACTCAACCTCAGCCAAGTATTTACGGCGGATTTCGTCGGCCTGAAGAATACTATCAATAAGTTTATCATCCCCTGCCCCGCGGGTGGCCAGGCGCGTCTTCACGAATTCAGTTTTCTCGCGGATTAATTTGATGTCGAGCACGCGTCAATTTAAGGAACTTGCTTTATCCCGGCAAGCGGATTGGTTTTAAATCCGCCGGTGAAATTGTCCGCCCTGCTCCGCCGCTGCCGACCGTCGCAACTTCTACTCGGACAGGTCGAAGTCCTGGACTCGTGAAAGGCTTAATATAGCGACATTTTGGGCTTTGTCGGCAATTGGGTGATTCATCGGGATAGCCTGGCGCTGGTATTTGGCAAACACTGTGTCGCTATGAATTCCTTAGCTACGCCACGCCAGTCATCCGCACAGTGATCGTTGTGAAATCGTTAGCAATTCCAAAAACACTCGCGCCTAAGTAATAAGCTTCAAACGGTTTTTTTGGCGGTGGCACACATTTCCATTGCGTGGACGATGGCGGCGGCGCGGTTATCTACCTTCAGATCTTTCAGAATATCGGCCACATGCTTTGCCACAGTGCTTTTGCTGATGTGGAGGAGACCGGCGATCTGGGCATTGCTTTTGCCCTGCATTAACCATTGTAACACCTCATTTTTCCGGAGACTGAAATGCGGCAGCGGATGGAATTTGTTTTCTTGATTGGCCGGCGCATTGGTCAACAAGACTTTAGAAGTGATGCCCGCGAGTCGGCTAAAGACGGCGCTGGCTTCGGCCAAATAATCTTTCCCCGCCTGCGGCAGAGATTCGGCATCGAAAAGATGGAGCATCTTCAACTGGCTTTCCACCGTTTGCAGCGGCGATTTCATATCGTGCACGACGAGGTGGGTGAGATTTTCGCGCAGCGCTTCCAATTCCTTGAGCCGCCGATAATTGTTGGCCAATTCGATGGACTGGCGATGGAGGCGAACGTGCGTTTTCACGCGCAGTTGCACTTCGCGTTCCTGAAACGGCTTGGTCAAATAATCCACGCCGCCAGCTTCGAAGGCTTTTTCTTTGTCCTCCACATCGCGTAAACCGCTAATGAAAATGACCGGAATATCACGCAAGCGTTCGTCTTGCTTGATCCGCGAGCAAACTTCCAAGCCGTCCATCTCCGGCATTTTGATGTCGAGAATAATCAAATCAAGCGGTTCCAAACCGACGATTTCCAGCGCCCGTTTCCCACTGCGGGCGCAGCGCACCCGGCAGGCTTCCTGTTCGAGAATACTCGTAAGTAATTGCAGGTTCGCAGGCGCGTCGTCCACAATCAGAATGGAAGGAGGCAGGCTCATGCTGTTGGTCGCGTGCCGCCATTGTCCAGCAATTCCAAGAGCCTGTCAGCATCGAACTCGCGGGCGATCACTTGCAGTGCTTCCGCCAAATCCGAGTGCGTCGGTTTAATTTCCTCCAGCAAGCGAATCACCTCGCCGAAGTTCCCGGTGGTCACAGCTTTGCGCAATGGCTCGCGACAAGCGGCGGGCAGACTGGCCACGCTTTGTGAATTCAGTGGCACGGCGGCGGCAGGCGGTGTGGCAACGTTATCGGCATCGGTGGTGAAACGTACTCCCAGCAGGCCGGTAATTTTTCCGAACAATTCCTGATCGTCCACGGGTTTGGCAATAAAATCATCCGAACCCGCAGCCAACGCCTGAGCCTGATCTTCCGGGTACGCGGTGGCGCTGACGGTAATAATTTTTATTTTGCGGCACCGCGGGTCCGCGCGCAGGTGGCGTGTGGTTTCGTTGCCGTCCATTTCCGGCATCCGCGTATCCATCAGGATTAACTGGGGTTGCCACGAAGGAGCCAGCACGATGGCTTCCGGGCCGCTGGTAACCGCGCAAGCGTCGAAGCCAGCGGTTTGGAGCAATTCCACTAGCAAATCGCTGTTGATGGCTTTGTCATCCACCACCAGAACGCGGCAGCCGGCGTGTTCGGGAGCCAGCGATTGCAAGCGCGGAACGACGCGGCTGGGCACCGTGAGGAAGCCGGGCACTAAGTCAACCGGAATCTCCAAGCGAAACGTGGTGCCATGCTCCCATTGACTGTGGACGGTGATGTCGCCGCCCAGCAGGCGGGCATATTGGCGGCTGATCGCCAAGCCCAAACCGGTGCCGCCATTGGCTTCCACGCCGCTTTTAGTTTGATAAAACTTTTCAAAGAGATGTTCCATTTCGGCGGAAGTCATCCCCGGTCCAGTATCAATCACATCCAGCACCAGCCGCCCTCGGGTCGCGGCGGCCTGATGGAAAAACACCTGCACTTGGACGCCGCCGCGGTGGGTGAATTTCACTCCGTTAGACAACAAGTTGGCTAGAATCTGGCGAATCTTTTCCTGGTCCGCGCGGATGAGCAGCGGCATTTGCCCAAGTTTGGTGGAAGTCAGGGCCAGCTGTTTGGCGCGAGCGACCGGCAGGAATAATTCAATGACGGAATCCACCAGTTTGGGTAAATTGAAATCATTGGTCTGCACCGTCATGCGCCCGGATTCGATTTTGGACAAATCCAAAATGCAGTTGAGAATGGTCATGAGGTTCTGGCCACTTTGATAAATGATACCCAGTTTGGTCTTGGTTTCGCGGCTGAGGGCGGGATCACGTTGCAAAATTTGCGTGTAACCCAACACCCCATTCATGGGCGTGCGTAGTTCGTGGGACATTTTGGCGAGAAAATCACTCTTGGCGCGACTGGCCTGTTCGGCCTGCAATAAAGCCAGCTGACGTTCGTCGTTGAGCCGCTTGCGCTCGGTGTTGTCCATGACGGTGGTGCGGCAACCAATGACTCTCCCCATGTCGTCCTTCTCAATTTGCGAGGCGATACTGGACGACAGACGGCGACCGTCTTTGCACAGATAAGTCCGCTCCGCAGTGACATAGGTGGTTCCGCGCTCCATAAATTGTTGGAAATCCTTTTTGAATCCCGCGACCTCTTCGGGCGCGATCAGGCAGGTTATGGGCTGGCCGATCAATTCATCCCGCGTATAACCAAGGCGCTTTAGTTCTGTGTCATTGATGTGCGTGAATCGTCCCTCCAAATCCAAACGGTGATAGCCGCACGGCGCGTTGTTGTATAAATCGCTGATGACCTCGGCGGCATGGGCGAGCTTTAACTCGGCTTTTCGCCGGGCAGAAGTGTCAAACACGCTGGCTCGCGTTTCCACCACGCGACCGGCCGAATCTTTCACTATGCTTGCCGAGACATTCACCGTGATGCGCACGCCATCCTTGCGCACATAGGTGCGCTCAACATCATGCACCTCGGCCGCCTCCTGCAAGCGCTGAAAATCCCGGGCAAATTTCACCTGTTCCTCGGGAGCAAGAAAGCGCGTGATGGGTTGGCCTAAAATTTCTTGCCGCGAATAGCCGAGCCAATCGAGTTCCGTATTGTTGATCCGAATAAAACATCCCTCGGCGTTCAAGCTGTGATACCCGCACGGGGCGTTTTCGTAGAGGTCTTGAATTTCCGCCGCCGATTGAGCCAGTGCAGCCGCATCGCGTTGGTGCTGGGTGATGTCCTGCCAGACGGCGGCGAGATATTCCCGCTCGCGGATGGAAAAAATACGGACGCTCATCCGCACGTCGCGGATTTCGCCATTGCGGTGGCGATGTTTGGTTTGGAAAACGGCGCCATTTTGGCGGCGAATTTGTTCGTTCTTTTCCGCGATGGCTTGCGCGTCGTATTCCGCTTGAATATCACTGATACCCAATTGCAAAAACTCCTCGCGAGTATAGCCCAAGCTGGCATGGGTGACTTCGTTGAATTCTACAAACCGGTTGGTGGCCATATCAATCAAAGCGATGGCATCGGCTGCCTGATTGACGATGTTGGAATAAATTTCTTCCCGCTCCTGCAACGCGTGAACGGTGCGAATACGTTCCGTGACATCAATCACAAACACCGTGAGTCCGGTAATGGCGCCGCTGGCATCGCTGATGGGGCTGTAGTGGTCTTCATAATAAGCGCGGTGCAGCGTTCGATCGCCATATTCTTCAATCAGGACAAAGTGTTCGCCGCGGAGCGCCCGGTCGAAATTCTGCTGGGCGCGGGCGCGATCAGCCGGATTACCAATGATCTCGAGCATGTTCTTGCCAATTGCTATTTTTTGTCCCCAGATTTTTTGGATGGTTTCTTGGTGTGTTTGGGTGTACTCGGTGTAAGTGTAATTTTTATCCAGGGAAAACATGATGATCCCCTGTGGACTTTCCATGATGGCCTTCAATTGGGCTGCTTTCTGCTGGGCCATTTCCTTGGCATGGTGCACTTCTTGCAGCAGTTGTTTTTGGAGGGAAATATTTTCCTGCACGCAGAGGAAATGGGTGATCTTGCCGGCTTCATTGGTCACCGGGGTAATGGTTTTTAGCTCATGGTAAAACGTGCCGTCCTTGCGTCGGTTTATCAATTCTCCCTGCCAAACGTTGCCGCGTAAAATGGCGTCCCAAACCTGCTTGTAGAAATTTTTGGGATGCAGGCCGGATTTGAAAACATCCGGCTTTTTCCCAATGATTTCCGGTCCGGTAAATCCGGTCAACTGCGTAAAGCCCTTGTTAATCCAGACGATTTTGCCGGTGTAATCCGTCAGGAATATGCCGTTGGCGGCCGCATTGACCGCCACCGAGAGCAAGTTCATTTGAGCTTCGGCCTGTTTGCGTGCGGTGATGTCGCGAACGATGCTCACCACCGATTCTTCGCCTTCATAGAGAAATCCTTGCGAACTCACTTCCACCGGGAAACAAGAACCGTCTTTGCGGAAATGGCGGATTTCAAACAACACACCTTCGGCAAAAGCCGCTTCCAATTGCCGTTGCATTTCCTCCAAAGACGCTTTTTCCCGAAGATCAAAAATGCTGAGGCTGAGTAATTCCCTGCGCGAATATCCATACGCGGCTACGGCCGCTTCATTCGCGTCCAGAATCCGTCCATCCCCCCGCCGGATACGCAGCATGATGTCGCGACTGAGCTTGGTCATCAGTCCAGTCACCGCAACTTCCTTCTCGGCGCGGCGTTTGGCGATGACATCCCGGCCGATCACCAATAGCGCCTTGCGCTCGCCGTTCGCATAAAACAACGGCACTTTTACCACTTCATGTTCTTGCAAAGTACCATCGAGTCCCGGACCGCGTTCGGTCACGACACTACGTTCCCGCCCAGACCAAGCCTTGGCATCACTCGCAATGCAAGCCGAGTATAAATCTTTCAAACGCGGATTGCCGAGGGCCAACTCGGCATCGGTTTTTCCGTACCAATCCGTATTTTCCACTTGAAAAAATTCTCGAGCCGGCGCGTTGGTCACCAGCCAACGGCCAGCACCGTCCTTGAAAATGACGTTGTCAGGGATGCTTTCGATGAGCATGCGCTGGGTTTCCTCCAGATCGTCGGCTTTGGCCACCTGCCGCTGAAAGGCTTGTTCCGCTGCCAACTTCATTTCATGGATGTCATAGCAATCGCCAATGTACCCAGCGAATTCTCCCGTCACGGAGGTGATCGGCCGACCGTGGTCGCGAATCCAGCGATACTGCCCGTCGTGCCGACGCAGGCGGTAATCCATGACAAAGGCTTCGCGCCGGCCAAAACTGCCACGATAATGATTTAAGCAACGTTCCAAGTCCATTGGGTGGACGCCCGCAGACCAGCCCTCGCCGATTTCTTCTGCCATCGTGCGGCCGGTGAAGGCGAGCCAGGTGGCGTTAAACCAGTCGCATTGGCCATCGGTCCCGGCGCGCCAGACAAGCGACGGTGAATTTTGGAGCAATTCGAGATAGAAGTCGTGGGCGCGGGTGACTTCGGCCTGATGCTGTTCGGCTTCCGCCAATCGGGTGGCCAACTGTTGCGCGGCTTCGGCCTGCCGTCGTTCCGTCATGTCTCGCCCCACGATGACTAAGCCTTTGCGCCGTCCGTCGGGAAAAAAAAACGGCACTTTTTGGACTTCAAATTCCCGGACGGTGCCGGATTCATCCACCGTTCTTTCCACGACCAAGCTGGGGCCGCCGGCAGCCCACGCGAGTTCATCGGAACGTTGACAGTTTTCATAGGTCTCTCGGTAGGCCGGTCGGTCGGCTGCCATCGCGGCATCAGTCCGCCCTTCCCACGGGTAATGTTCCAAGTGAAATACTTTTTTTGCCGCTTCGTTGATTGTCAACCAGCGGCCTTCACCGTCCTTGAAGAAAACCAGATCGGGAATGGTTGCCAGCAACGTCCGAAGACTTTCCTCGGCTTTTTGTCGGGCCTGTTCGTGAACAATTCGTTGCCACGCGCAACCGATGTCCTCGGCGAAGCGGGCCAGCAGCTCGCTTTCCTCGTCATCAAAAATATTTTTACCATCGGTTTTGAGCGTGAGGACGCCGAGCAAGTGATTTTGGTATTGGATGGGAAACGAGGCGATTGCCACCACCCCATTCGTCAATAGCGTTTCTCGCCACGGTGCGAACCGAGGATCGTTTGCCGCATCGGCAAAGATTACCGGCCGGCGCTCGCGCAGGGCGGTTCCGCTGGGACCGTGCCCAAACGGGCTGTCATCCCACCGAATGGTCAGATGCGCGATGCATTTTTCGTGGACTCCCGAACTGGCTAACGGTCGGACGATTTTGGTGGTCGCGTCCGGCTCGCCGATCCAAACGGAAACATAACCGCGCGTCCGGGCGAGACACTGGCAAACTTCCGTCAACAGGGTGGGTAAATCGGTTTCGCGATTGAGAACCTGTCCCACCTCGCGCATGGCGCGCAACATGCGATTCACGCGCTCCAGTTTCAGTTTGGAATATGGCATGGTAATAATTTGGTTGCGGGACTGGTCCAATTTCGGGCGATCCATCATAAAATACTTTATTCGCAGCAAAAATGATATGGGCATTGCTACCCGTTGCGGCGAAGCAAAAAACGGTTCTTTCTACCCATTGCCAAGGCTCAGTTAATCCGAGTAAGGTGTTGTAGTCATTTCTTACGGCCGGCGAGGAAATGTCTTTGTGTTCGTGTGCCGTTCGCAGTCCCTGTGCGGCAGTGTTTGCCGCACAGGGCTTATTATCATTTACCGTTGGCCGAGCGTGAATAAAAGCAATGCCCTAACACCGCGAGTTAAACCATGAATGCATCGCATCCACCTCAACTGCAACAGAAACTCACTGCGCCCCAGAAGCAGGCGCGCCGTATCGTCGTGGTGGCGACCATTGTGCTACTCCTGCTGTTTGCCGTTGCACTGTATTTTTTGAATCGCTGGCAGAATCCGGCGGCAATGTAATTCTCATACTGAATTAATACTTATGTCAAAAATCCTAATCATCGAAAGTGACTTCACTAAAGGGAATATTCTTGGGGAACTGCTCCAGTTGCAAGGGCATGAAGTAACCGTGGCAGCCGATGAAAATTTGCTTCTCCCGACGGCCATTCAATGGCTGGCTAAATTGCCCAGTCCCGCCAATGGCCGGGAGCCATCGGTGCAGGTGGATCCGCCGGCCATTCCGCCGTCGCCGGCACAACCTAAACCCGCCATGGCCGGTACTTTTCTGGCAAAACTTCACGGCCGAAAATTTCTGGTCAAATTGTCCGAAGTAAAAGTCATCTTGGCGCAAGGCGAATTTTCCGAGGTGGTCTGGGGGGATCAAAACGAGCGAATCAAGTTTCGCAAACCTTTGAAAGTATGGATCAAAGAGTTGGCCAACCCGCCGTTCATACGCGTCCACCGCCAGGCCATCATTAATCTGCACTTCCTTGATTATGTGAGCCGCAACGAGGCGGGTAAATCCCAAGTTCATCTGCAAAACTTCCCGCGCGTCCTTGAAGTCAGTCAGCGGAAAATCGCGGGGCTGAATCGCGCGCTGAAAAACTGGGGCAAACTGTTTTAATCCTGCGGGTAATAATTTTTTGTATGTCAGCCGAAAAAATTCGAATCGCGATAATAGACGCCCAAACCATGCTGGCGGAGTCGCTGACGGAAATCTTGAATCGGGAACCCGATTTTACTGTCATTGGCCACGCTACCGATGGGGAATCCGGCCTCCAGCTTTGCCGGGCCAGTAATCCCCACTTGGTCCTGGTGGATGTGGCCTTAAAAAAGATCAATGGCTGCGCTTTGATTGACCTTCTCCGCGGGGAATTTCCCGCGCTGCGCGTGATTGTCATTTCGGGCACCGTTGATCCTTATACGGTGTGGCGAGTTAGCCGGAGTGAGCCGCACGGCTTTTTGGAAAAAAGCAGTCCCCTCCGTAATTTGCTCGCAACAATCCGCTCCGTAGCCAGTGGCACCGACGGTTTCAGCCCCTACTACCAAGCCATCAAAAATGACTGGCTGTCCCAGCCGGTAGCATTCCATAAAATTCTAAGCAAACGGGAACGGGAAGTCTTGCTGCGCGCGGTGGCTGGCCAGCCGGATGAACAGATCGGCAAAGAGCTCGAAATTCGCAAGACCACCGTTTGCGTGCATCGAAAAAACATCCGCGCCAAATTGCGCCTGCATAATGACCGGGGCTTGATTGCTTACGCGCGAATTTGGGGGCTGGATTCCCGCGCCAACGAAATGGTGTGAACGTTTATTCCGCAGTGAATGGCTTTGCGTGACTGGAACGACTGAATGCTGACCATAGGTTGCGTTGCTTGGTCCTCCGCGTGGCCATTTGAAGAAAGCTGATGTAAACAGTGAGTACTGCGACCGTTTCCCGCCATCGTTTGCGATTGGCAACCTTCGATTCGCCTCAACGGGCACCGCACGTAAGATATTGCGGCAAGACCTTTTTTTGCTTTTACTATCAGCTCCAAAAACGTCCTTCTTTTCTAGTTGTATCGTATTGGCAACCGGCGTGCATGAAGCTTGTCATCGCCCCTCCGGTTGGAATAGTGTGACCCCAGCTCAACCAACCAAACCGGCTGGCCGTCGAAATGCAAAAAACTTACAAAGTAGTTTTGTTTGTGGAATCCTCCCGTGCGTCGGGTCGAGACTTGCTGCGCGGCGTAGCGCGTTACGCGCATCATCACGGTCCGTGGTCGTTTTATTGGGAACCAGGCGGACTGGAAAGCAGTTGGCCCAAACTCAAAACGCTGGATGCCGATGGCATTATTCTCCGCGATGTGGGCCGGTACAAAGAGCAATTACCGACCTTGGGAATCCCCGCCGTGGTGGTGGGCCATCGTGAACGAGAGGTGCGCGGGCTGGTCAATGTGGTGACCGATTCGCTGCGGGTTGGGCAAATGGCAGCGGATCATTTAATGCGCTGCGGTTTCAAGCATTTTGCCTTTTGCGGATTGGCCAGTTCCGCTTTGGAACAGGCACCGTGGTCCAATGAACGGGGCGCAGCATTCCAGCAGCACTTGATCGCGGCGGGATTCGCCGCGCCGCCGGCCTTCGTTTTGCGCGATGCGGTAGTAAATTGGCGCACGAGCCGCCGCCGGATGGCGGATTGGCTGGCCAAATTGCCGCGCCCGGTAGGCATTCTGGCGTGCAATGATGATTGCGGAGCCCAAATCGCCGAGGCTTGCAAACTCGCCGGATTGACGGTGCCTGACGCGGTCGGGATCGTGGGAGTGGACAACGATGAAGTCGTCTGTGGCTTGGCAGATCCGCCCATGACCAGCATCGCGTTGAATTTTGAACAAGCCGGCTACGAGTCGGCGCAGGCGTTGGAAGCCATGATGCGCAAGGCGAAAACCCTGCCCTTCCTCATCAAGGTGCCGGCCACGCATTTGGTGGCGCGTCGCTCCACCGATGTAGTGGCCGTGGAAGATCCGCCGGTGGCGAAGGCCCTGCGTTACATCCGCGACCACGCGCGCAGTTCGTTTTCCGTGAACGACGTGGCCCGGCAATCTGGCGTTTCGCGCCGCGTGCTGGAAGGCAAATTCCGCCGGGGCATTGGCAGTTCCATCTTGCACCACATCCGGGAAATACGAACCACGGAAATGGCGCGACTGTTGGTTGAGACGAGCTGGCCGGTCAGCAAAATCGCCGACACTCTCGGCTATGCAGATGAACGGCATTTTGCCCGCTATTTCCAATCTGGCAAGAAAATGACCCCGGTGGCGTTCCGTAAAAAATTTGGCCGGCAGTCGGCCTGAGGCAGTTTCGGTAGGTATTTTTCACTCGTTCGCAAAATGGCGGTTTATTTTCGCAAAATGGCGTTGCGTGTTTTCGGGACGCCGGCTAAAGTTCTGGTTATTCCATGTTGTCACATTGTGTCGTCCGTAATCGTCAATTGAAACCTGACGTCGCCAAGATTTTTGTTGGCCCAAAAATGTTTTTGTTACGCAGCCATTAAGCATTGCTTTCGAACTCAATTACGTCCGTCCGTCCGTTCGCAACCTCATTCCAAACCCAATCCAAAACAAAATGAAACACCTGAAACACCTCCTCGCATCGAGCCTGCTTTTATCCGCAGGCTTTATCGCCCAAGCCAGTTCGCTGACGTGGGATCCGTCCCAGAGCGGTGGCGCCTCGTTGGGCGGCCCCGGCACTTGGGATTTTAATACGACCGCCAATTGGTTTAATGGCACAGCCGATGGAAAATGGACAGATAGTTCCACCCAGGGCACCGACTACGCGATTTTTTCCACGACCGGCGGCGCGGTGGCGCTCGGGCAAAACTTGAGTGTCTCGAATCTCCAGTTTACCGCCAGCGGCTATACGCTGTCCGGTGCGGGGATACTGACACTTGGCGCTGGGGGTATTGATGCAAGCACGGTGACGAGCGGCACGACGACGATTGGCAATGCTTTGTCACTGGCCGGTGGGCAACAGCTTTGGCAGGTCGGATCGGGCGGCACGCTGGCGGTCAACGGTACCGTAACTCGGGCCGCCGGTGCGACGGTAGATTTCTCGACGACCGGGGTGACCAGTTCCAGCCTGGCTAACGTGAACGGAATTTTAGGCGGATGGGCTACCACCGGCAACAGCGCTGGTTCGGGCACGACGGGTGACTGGGCCACCAATAATGGCGTGGCCATCGTTACTTACACAGGTTATACTTTGGTAGGTGGATCCACCGCCGGAACCCAGGCATCCACGCAAAACTGGAAAAACACTGCGGCCGGCACGGCGATCACGTTGACGGCGAGTACGATCATTAACTCGCTGGTGCAGCAAGGGGACTTTTCCGTGGCCAACGGCACGACGCTGACCCTCGCCAGCGGTGGATTAATCATGCAAGGCGCGAGCCGCTGGTTACTAGATAACGGTGGAGGCAATCTTGGTTCCGGCGCAATCAATTCTGGATTAGCAACGGGTGAATTGTTTATCCACATGCCGAACACGCCGGCGGCCGCAAACGATTGGCGTATCTGGCCACAGATTAAGAACAATGGGTCTACGCCGACGATTGTGGTAAAAGATGGCCCGGGACTTGTTTCCTTGCAGAACACCAATAGCTACAGCGGCGGTACGATCATTAACAACGGCATCTTGACGGCGGGTAAAAACACCGCTCAAGCGGTCTATGGAAATACGCTCGGCTTCGGGCCGGTTACGATCAATCAGCTCGGCATCCTTGGTTTGGGATTCGTATCGCCGAGTGCGACGCTGAATTATACGGTGACCAACTCACTAATTTTTAACGGAGGCAAGGCTTTGGCATGTGACGGTCACCAATTTTTGAGCGGCCCGATTACGGTAAACAGTCTCGGCGCAACCTTCGGTTCGCAATACGACGGCAGCGCGTCGAGTTCGACCGGAAACAAGGGCCTCATACTCTCCGGCGTGGTCAGCGGCACCGGCCCCATCACCTTGCAAGAATCAATCCTCGCTGGATTGCAGGACGTCAACGGCAATGGCAGCGGCAATGCCTACAATAGTTCCATCGTAGAATTTGCGAACAACGCCAACACTTATTCCGGTACCGTGACGGTTGTCCCCTACAACACTGGCTCCGGCGCGGGCAGTTACCTTGGCATCAACGGCAGCACGGCCTTGCAAAATGCAACCTTGAGTCTGGCCAACAACACGAGCGGCCATCGCTTTGGCGCGAGCGGCGGGGTTTACAGCCCATTGGTTTTTAACACCGGACTTGGCACCGCCACCGTCGGTGCGATTTCTGGGAGTGGTAATATTATCCTCAACGGTTTTAACGAAAACACCTACGCCTTGTCGACCGATGCCATCGCCCTTACCGTCGGCGGCAACAACGCCAGCACGACGCTTTCCGGCGTGATCGTTGGCACTGGCAGCCTGACGAAGGTTGGCAATGGGACGCTAACGCTTTCCGCCACGAACACTTACACGGGCAATACCACCGTCAACGGCGGCACGCTCGCCTTGACGGGAGCTTTTGTGAACTCGACCAACCTCACGGTGGCCGCAGGAGCTACGTTGGATATTTCAACGCTGGGCACCGTGACCTTGACCGGCAGCCAGATTTTGAACGGCGGCGGCACCGTTAACGGCACGCTCAACACCACGTCCGGCACCAAAGTGTTTGCTGGAACGGATGGCACCTACGGTACAAATATCATTACTGGTAACTTGACCATTGCTGCGGGAGCGCTGGTTTCTTTTGATGTCGGCACGCTAGTGAACGGTTCCAACGACCTCATCACTGTTGGCGGAACGTTGACGGGCAACAACAATATTATTCATCTCAAAGCACCGAGCAATTCCGCCAGTCTCCAGACGGCGGATTATGTCTTGTTTAGTTCGGCCAATCCAATCGCCGGCAGCTTCGCCAGCGCTCCTACTTGGGATGTTGCTCCGGTAAACGCAGGTAATTTCACCATCGTGACCAGCGGTAACACGGTAAAACTGCATTACACCGCTAGCAGCGCGCCGACGGCCATCGGCTTTGCGACGCCGGCGACCAGCGCGCATAACCAAACCATTCTCCTCACGGTCCTCGCGACCAACGGTAATCCCGGCACGGTGCAGACCGTGGTGGTGGACGCCAGCAGCCTCGGCAGCTCCGCTGCGTTCTCTCTCGTGAGCTCCAATGCGAGCAACGTCTTCACCAACAGCTTGACCGTTTTGCCGGGAATTTCCTTGGGTAGCAAGACGTTGCCCGCCACCATTACGGATAACATTCCGCTCAGCACCTTGGCATACATTGCACTGACGGTGTCGGCGGCGAATGAAGTTTGGAACGGCGCGGGGGCGGACAATAATTTCGGGACCGGCTTGAACTGGATCAGCCAGTTGCCTCCCGGTTATCTCGGCGACAATCTGACTTTCGCAGGCACCACGCGGTTGAATCCGAATCTGGAAACCAATTACAGCGTTGGCAGCATAACGTTTGACAGCACCGCCGGCAGTTTCAACCTCGGCGCCACCGGCGGCTACGCGCTCGCTTTGGTCGGCAGTGCCAATGTCACCAACAATTCACCGAATCTCGAAACGATTAGCGCTCCCATTGCCAGTGGCGGTAATCTGGTCACCGTGAATGGCGCGGGCAGCACTTTGATCAGCGGCGGCGTTTCCGGTGGTGGGGCCTTGTTCAAACGAGACAGCGGCTCGCTGACCATTTCCAGCAATAGCGTTTGGGGCGGCACGGGCGCTTCTTCCGGCGGCTTCAGCGGCCCGCTCATCGCGCAGGCCGGTGCCCTGACCTTCAACAACGGCGGCTCCAATTTCGTTAACGGCGAACTAGTCATCGGCGGCGTCATCACCAACGGCATTGCCGGCAATAACGCCAAGATCACCGTGGACCATAGTACGTTGAATGTGGCGAACTGGTTCTCCGTCGGTCGCGGCAACGGCGTGGGCGCCGTTTCGTCCGACTTAGTGGTCACGAATGGGGCCACAGTCATCGCCGCCAATACGAGTTGCGGCTTCAATGGCGGCAGCACGGCCAATTTGCCCAAGGGATCGCTGACGCTCAGCGACACTTCCACGTTCACCGTTACGGGCAACGGTGGCGTGAATTTTGCCGAGTCCGTCGGTTCGGCCATGACCTTGACGCTCAACAATTCGGCGCAGTTCATTGCTCTTGGCACCGCTCAAAAACACCTTGGCGAATTGGGTTCCGGCACCGTAAATCTCAATGACAGCAGCGCCATCAACTTCGGTAATGGCGTGCTCAACATCGGCTATCGTTATGGCACCGGCGTGGTTAACGTGGCCAGCAGCGCTCTCTTGAACAACGCGGGCGAATTACGCGTCGGCGGCTCGGACACCAGTGGCACCGGCAATAACGGCTACGGCACGCTCAACGTAAATGGCGGCACCGTCAACCTCGGTGCGCTCACCATTGCTCGTGGCAACAACAACCAGAACGGCGTTTCCGGCGAAGTCAACGTCAACGCCGGCACGCTCACCGCCACCAACGACATTGTCCTCGCCTTTGCCGGCACCGGCAGCGCCAAGCTCAATGTGAACGGAGGTACGGTCAACATTGGCCCGGCGGCGACGAAATGGTTGTCCGTTGGTTTTTGGGACACCACCAAAGGAGAATTGGACATCACCAATGGCGCGCTGAACCTGATGAATGGCACCTCCATCAAGATGAACAATCAAAATACTCCCGGACCGAACGTGGTCAACCAGGTCGGTGGCGCGGTAAATTTCTACAGCGACGCCGGCGTAACGCTCGGCGGCGGCGGTGCGCTCGATTTGCAATTGACCGGCGTGGCGACGAGCACCAACACCTACAATTTGATCGGCGGCACCTTGACCGTCCCGCAAATCATTGCTTCCACCAAAACCGGCACGCGGATTTTCAACTTCAACGGCGGTACGTTGAAGGCGCTGGCCAACAACACGATCTTCGCCGCCAACGTGGCCAGCGTGGCCAACGTGCGCAACGGCGGGGCTATCATTGATGACGGCGGATACGCCGTCACCGTGGACCAAACGTTGGTTCACAGCACAGTCGCCGGCGACAATGCCATCGATGGCGGTTTGACAAAATTGGGCACGGGCACACTCGTTTTGTCCGGCGTGGAAACCTACACCGGCAACACGGTGGTTTCCAACGGCACGCTGACGCTGACCGGCAGCATTGACAATTCGCCGAATGTCACCGTTGCGGCGGGTGCCACCTTCGATGTCTCCCCCATCAGTTACACTTTGCTCACGGGGCAAAAACTGTTTGGTTGGGGCACGGTTAATGGCACCGTTACAGCCAACTCGGGCGCCAGCATCTACGGCGGCACGGACGGCACTTTCGGCACCAACACCCTCGGCAACTTGCAGTTGAACGCCGGTGCCACCGTCAATCTCGACCTCAGCACTTCGGCGACTGGTGCGAATGACCAACTCGTCGTACCCGGTTCACTGGTTGCGAACAATAACGCAATTCATCTCAAGGCACCCAGCCACTCTCTCCCATTGGACATCGCCGGAAATTATATTCTGATTACGGCCGGTTCTATTTCCGGCACGTTTGCTAGCTCGCCAGTTTGGGATTTTGCTCCCTCCAATCCGGGCAACTACTCCATCATCACCGATACCACGGCCAATCAGGTATTGCTCCATTACACGCCGACCACCGCTCCTACTGCAGTGGGTTCGGCCTCACCTTCGCCGGCCTTGCGCAATCAGTCTGTTCGCATCAGCGTGACCGTAACGCCGGGCAGCGGCAGTATTGACGCGAATAGCGGCGTTGTGCTTGATGCCACTCCGCTCAATGGCGGCTCTGTTTCGCTGGTGAGGTCTGGTACGGGCAATACTTACACAAACACCATCGTCATCCCGGCGAACACGACACCCGGAAGTTATCCGCTTACGGCGACAGTCACCGACAGCACCCCGCTGACGGGTACCGCTTCCATTTCGCTGAGCGTGGTCGCCTCCGCCGAAGTTTGGAATGGCGCCGGCAGCGATCAAAACTGGAGCACGAACCCCAATTGGGTTAGCGGTTCCACACCTGGCACCAGCGGCGACAGCGCCGTGTTCGCGGGCAGCGCCGGACTGGCGCCAAACGTGGACGCTAGCTACACGCTCGTTGGTTTGTCGTTCAGCAACAACGCGGGCAGTTTTAATATTGGCTCGGAGAACGGCAGTTCGCTGACGTTGACCGCCAATGGCATCATCAATAATTCGGCCAGCGCGCAAACCATTAACTTGCCCGTCACACTTTCCACCGCGCAATCCATCAATGCCGCCAACGGCGACATTAATGTCAACGGTAGTGTGACAGACAACGGACTTGGTTTGACCAAGACCGGCAGCCACGCCTTGACGCTGGCAGGAAACAACAGCATCTCTGGTCCCGCACTCGTGGCCGCAGGTACGCTTAACGTCGCCGGCACCATCACCCCAAGTTACATGACCGTCGGCACTACTGCCGGCAACAGCATCCTCAACATCTCCGGCACCTTGAACGCCCAGCAGTTCTTTGTCGGCAACCTCGCCAACGCGGTTGGCGCAGTTTATCAAACGGGCGGTTCCGTCAATGTTTTCGGTGGCGTTGTCGGCGATTTGCTCTGCGTCGGCAACCTCGCCAACAGCTACGGCTATTATAATGCCGCCGGCGGCACCATTAGCGCGAACGGCTTGTGTATCGGCGGCGAAAACAATCCGCTCGGCATGCCTTGGCCGCCCACGCCGTCCGGCAATGGGTTGCTGGAGGTCAACGGTGCGAACATTGACGATCAAGGTTGGCTGGTGATGGCGCGCGGGTCCACCGCCGAATACGGCGTGCTGAATGTTTTCAGCGGCTCGATTAGTTATGCCGGCGGCGGCGGCATCGGCGCAAACTGGGGAGCAAACCAGACTGCCGTCATCAATGTATTGGGTGGCCTGCTTACCAACTCCGTTGACGTTGGCATCAACTTGAATCAGTTCAACAATAGCACCGACGTGGGCGTGCTGAACCTGAACGGCGGTGTCGTCCAGGCCAGTAGCGTATTCAACAGCCCTAGCCAGTTGAACTTCAACGGCGGCACTCTGCGCGCGAGCACCAACAACGCCGGCTTCCTCAACGTGGGCAGCGTTTTTGTGCACAGCGGCGGTGCGGTGATTGATAACAACGGCTACACGAACACCATCGGGCAGGCGCTGCTGGCGCCCACCGGCAATGGCGTGCATGGAGCCACCATCACCAGCGCAGGTGCCGGTTACATCGCCCCGCCCATCCTGTTGCTGACTAACGCCCCCGGCGATACCACCGGCTTTGGCGCCACCGCCCTGGCGCAAATTGATCCAGCCGCCGGCACGGTGACCAATGTTATCATCACCTGCCCCGGTGAAAATTATTCCGCCACTCCTACGTTTGTCTTGATCGGCGGCGGTGCGAGCACGCCAGCCACCATCGTAGCCGCGACCCCCACGGCGAACACCAGCGGTGGTTTGACTTCCACCGGCAGTGGTCTCCTCTTCCTCGCAGGCGCAAACACCTACACCGGCAATACCACGGTGAGCGCCGGCACGCTCGAACTCGCGCAAGCGACGCTGGCGGCCAACTCCACGGTCAGTATCGCCAGTGGTGCGACACTGCAACTTGACTTCAGCAGCACAAATACGATTGGTAGTCTGGTGCTAAACGGCGTCACTAAAGCACCCGGCGTTTATAATGCCGGCAATACGGCGGGTTCCATCACCGGCACCGGCAGCTTGGTGGTGCCTAGCCCCGGACCGGGAACCTTCTTGAGTGTCCCCGGCATCACCAGCTTTGCGTTGAGCGGAGCGAATGTCATCCTCACCGCCACCAACGGTCAGGCCAACGATGCGTACTATTTGTTGACCAGCACGAACGTTGCCTTGCCGCTTAATCAATGGCGGACGGTGGCGACGAATGTTCTGTCCGCCAGTGGCAGTTTCACCTTCACCGGCACTAATGCGGTGACGGGCGGCTATGCTCAGCAGTTCTACCTCTTGAGCAACACCAACTATAACCACTGAAATTAGGCTGACCATCCTGGGCGGCGGCTTCGGCTGCCGCCCAGTTTTTTTTGATCAAAACGGGTTTTGTTCCACGCCTTTAATTCCGGACTAGCCAATAGATCTTCGCAGGCAAGTAAGAATTTACGTTGGACCGACCGGGGGGGGGTGAGGTTTGTATTGCAAAAGGCTTGACAGTCATCGCCCAGAGAAAATACTCATGCCTATTACAAATTCTGCTAATAATTGCCAGTAAATCCATGAACCACCAATCCATCAACATTTTTCGGGTAGTTCATTTATTTTTTCTCGGTCTGTTGTTTCCATTCGTCGTGCGAGCGGCGACTTATGAGGTTGGGCCGGGGTTGGCCTGCACAAATTTGGCTGCCGTGCCATGGAATTCCCTCGCGCCGGGCGACACGGTCAACATCCATTATCAGGCGGGCGGCTATCACGAGGTCATTCTGTTGTCCAACAGCGGTGTGTCCAATGCGCCGGTGACGATCAATGGTGTCGCCGATCCGATCACGGGTGCGTTGCCGGTGATTGACGGGCAAAACGCCATCACACCGACCAACACTTGGTGGCATGACACCGCGCTGAATACCGCCGGCGTGCTCGTCATCAGCCGCGCCGCCAATCAACCGGCGGGCAACATTCCTTCGTGGCTGGTGATTCAAAATCTGCATGTGCAAAACGCCAGTCCGGATTTTACCTTGACGCAATTCAATGGCACCGCCGCGACTTTTGATTCTACCGCCGCCGGCATCTTTGCGGAATTTGCGCAACATATCGTCATCCGGGGATGCGAATTTAACGGTGCAGGCAATGGCGTGTTTATCGGCTCCAAAAACAACGACCCCAACGAGGTTTCTGCGGATATTTTGATCGAACACTGCCGGATTCACGACAACGGTTATCCCGGAAATTATCAAGGCGGCAACCTCAATACGGAGAGCAAAGGCATCCGCGTACAATACAATCTCATCGGGCCGCTGCGGTCGGGTGCCAGCGGCGATCAAATTGTTGACCACTCTTCGGGCACCGTGCTGGCCTACAATCAAATCACCGTCGGACCGGATGGCGGCGCGGCGTTCTGGTTTTCGCAAACAGAAAATGCTATTGGCATCATTGATGCCGACCCGGCCTATCGCACGAATTTTGTTTACGGGAATGTCTTTTTGAATCCTACCAACAGCACCTGCCAGCAAATGTTTGTGTATGACACGGTTTACATTCAGGCCGCGCCGCGCAACGGCACGCTGTATTTTTACAACAATACCGTTGTGAATCTCGCCAGCGCGGCGCAGCGTTACAATGCTGCCTGGTTTTCGCTGCCGACCAGTGACGAAGTGCAGCAGTGGAGTTTGCACGATACGCTGGACTGCCGGAATAATATTTTTGCCAATCTGGCTCCCCAAGCCGGCGACACGCCAACTTACATGACCTTTCTGGCTTCGGACGCCAGCACGGTAAATTTTGGAACCAACTGGCTGAGTCCCGGTTTCCAATACTACGCCTTGCCATACGGCTCCAATGTATTTCTCGGCACCATCACCGGAACCAATCAGCTACTCATCGGCGACCGCGCCGGGCTGAATGCTCCGGGTTTTGTCAACGCTAACGCGATGAATTTTTCCCTGCTCGCGTCGTCGCCTGCCATGGATGCCGCCGGGCCCCAAGCTCCGGCCGTGCAAGCATCACCTAACAATTTGATTTATGAATATGTCTATCCCTCCGGCTCGCAACTCAAAACGGTGAACGGTCTGGGTCTGGACCTCGGCGCGTTGGAAGGCGTATCCACAAATTATTCCGGCGCGTTATTCACGCTGACGGTGAGCCAAGGTTTCGGCGGCGGCAGTTATCCGGCGGGAGCAGTTGTGCCCGTTACCGCCAGCAATGCTCCAGCCGGTCAAGGCTTCGCGGGTTGGGCCAATTATTCTGTCGCCAATCCGTCGGTCGGCGGCACCACGCTGGTCATGCCCGGTAGTAATGTTTTGGTCACCGCCGTTTTCACCAACTTGCCGCCGCGCACCAACTTTTTGCTGACGGTGATCAATGGCGCGGGCAGCGGTTATTATCCGGCGGGCAAAGTGGTGAATCTGACTTCCATCACTCCGCCGGCTGGCGAAACGTTCACCGGCTGGACTGGCTTTCCGGTGGCCGCCACCAATGCCGCCAGCACCACATTAACCATGACCAACGCTGACGCGACGGTGATGGCCAATTTCCAGTTTGCGTCCGCCTTTCATCTCACCGTCGTCAACGGCACCGGCAGCGGTTCGTATGTGCCGGGCACCACCGTCAATATTTCCGCGAGCAACTCAATGGCGGGCGAGGTGTTTGATGGCTGGACCGGCTTGGCCGTAGCGAATTTTCGCGCCACCAACACGTCGCTCGTCATGCCGGCGGCCGACGCCATCGTGACGGCAAAGTTTTTGTCCACCAACGATCCGTCGTTCCGCGTGCCCTATCCGGTGGCCAGTCATCCGCGGCTGTGGATCACGACCAACGATTTGCCGCGCCTGCGCGCGTGGGCCACGCCCACCAATCCCATTTACCTGGCGGTGCGCAATTTTCTGACGAACAGCATGATAGATTACGAAACGCAATATTTCCCCGGCGGCGTGCAGAACACCAACTATCCGGATTTCGGCGATGGACAGGGCTATGTGGGATTGCTGACGGAAGAGGATGCCATTGCTTTGGCCCTGTTCTCGCTGATTGATCCGGACACCCATGCCCGAGCGATTTACGCCCAGCGGGCGGCGGATTTGATCCGCGTGGTCGCGGCGCAGGCGGCGCTCGGCACGCTCACCAACGCGCCGTTTCGCGATCCCAGTTTTGCCACTTACAATCGCGCCAATGCCACTTTGAAATTGTTTCCGCTCGCCGTGGATTGGATTTACAACGCCGTGGGCACCAACGGTCAGCCGGTGTTGAGCGCGGCGGACAAGCGGAATATTCGCGATGCCTTTATGGCCTGGTGCGAAACCTGCCGCCACGCGTCCACGGCTTACGGAGATTCCCCCATCCCGGATGTGGTCAACGATCCGACGGTTTTGTGTCCCAACAATGCGCCCTATCGCATGGCGGCCAATAATTATTATCTCGGCCACGCGCGGATGCTCACCTTGATGTCGCTGGCGATTGATCCGGAGGATGATCCGCCGTTGAATCCGGACTTGCCGGTCGGGGCCATCACCAATTCGCTGCGTTCCTACATCAACATCGTGAACGGCGCGTGGTTGTTTCAGGAATATGCCATGTTCGGCGAGGGCGATCAGGTTGCTCAAGACTACGGTTTGCCGGGCTACGGCGCGAACTTCGGCATTACCTGTGGCGGCATGCCGCCGGAAGGGATGCTCTACGGCGCGTCCGTGGCCACGATGATGCAGCAATTACTGGCGCTGCAAACGGCCGGATTCAACAACACGAATTACACCGGGCCGCAAATCAAGCTAGCCGCTGCGCCGCTGTGGGACCGCTTTTGTGACGCGTGGCTGAATACCTTGACGCCCGAACTACACCAGATTGAACCCTACTTTGCACCGGCTTACCAAATGTTCGGCTACGGCGACACCTTGCGGCTATTTTCTGATCCGGATTTCTCCACCATTTTCTCGCCCATGATGATGATGGATTATCAAACCGGCAACACCAACCGGCTGGCCAAGACCCGCTGGCTCTCCATGGAAGTGCCGGACGGCGGTTTCGCCGAGCTGGTGCAACGCGCCGGAACTTCCTGGGGCGGCAACCAAAGCTACGAAGCCGGCATCCTGTACTTTCTTTCGCTCGATCCGGCGACCCTCACGCCGCCGCCCGATCCGCGCCCCACGCTGCCCACGGTTTTTTACGATCCCAAGCAAGGCTCGATATTGGGCCAGAGCGACTGGACCACCAACCGCTCCATGCTTCATTGGCGCTGCTGCTGGATTTCCATCAACCACGAAGATGCCGACGGCGGCATGTTTCAATTTTTGCGCAAGAACGAGTTTCTCACCAAGGAATTTACCGGCTACGACGCGAATGATTATGGCCAGTGCAGCTTGTATCACAACACGCTCGCCCTGCAAAACTACTGCACCGCCGGCACGCCCAACAATTTGTCTTGGTATGAAAGCGGATTGTGGAACACCGGCAGTCAATGGCAACTCGCTGGCGGAAACGGCGACCCCACCGCCGTGGCCAGTTGCGGCACCAATTATATTTTTACCTTCGGCGACATGACGCCGCTTTACAACCGCCCCTCGCCGTATTCGCCGGAAAATGCCTGCCTCGACATCCAGCAGGCAAACCGCTCCCTGCTCTGGCTCAAACCCGATCACCTCGTCATTTACGACCGCGCGACCTCCCGCCATGACGGCCTATTCAAGCGCTTCAACCTCTGCCTGCCCGCGTCACCCGTGGCCACGCCCGTGGCCGGCAGCGGTTCCCTGCTTACGGAAACCTTGCCCAGCGGCCAGCAACTCTTCATCCGCTCGCTCTTGCCCACCAACGGCGTTGTCAGCCAATTTTCTCTGTCCAACGCCATCAGCACCGTTGCCGAAGGCGAGCCTTGCAATTTCCGCCTCGCTCTGGAAGACACCAACCACCCGGCCGACACCCGCTTCCTGCACGTGTTGCAAGGCGCCGATGCCGGCGTGGCGCCCGACGCCACCACCTATTTGCAGAGCAGCGCCGGCAACGCGTTTGAAGGCGTGGCCGTGCGCGGGGCGGATGTCCTCTTTCCGGTCAATCTGCTCAGCAACAACTTTACCGGCATGAGCTTCCTCGTGCCGGCTGGCGCCACCAATCATTATATTGCCGGACTTTCCCCCAACGCCCGCTACGATGTCACGTTGGCCAGCCACGCTGGACAATGGCAAGTCACCGTCACCCCCGGCACCCAGCTCACTGCGGACAACGCCGGCTTGCTGGTCTTTGACCACACCGGTGCCAGCCCGCAGCGCAACGCCTCGCAATGGTCCACCCTCCAAACCACCGACGGCGCCATCCGCCTCTTGGGCGTGGGCCAACCGCTCCTCTCCTATCAAGTGCAAATGACCACCAATCTCGCCGCGCCGGACTGGTTCACCGTCGGCACCGTCACCGCCGATGGCGGCGGCAAGGTGCAGTATTCCGACTTTACCCCCACCACTACCGCCACCCGTTTTTACCGGCTGGCCCGTTAACCGGGTGAACTGGCGCATCTAAGTCGCGGCTCCCCCCTGCCCTTGCCCGCCGGCCAAGCTGCCTCCAAGCTGGACGGCGGCGGATGAACGGCTTTCCGTACCTCCCCCAGCCCTGTCGATTTTTGACCACCGGGCATGGTCGGAGCGGGAAAAGGGGTCTTTTTTGCCACTTTCGGCCGGTTTTGGAGCAAAACCCGTACGGCTGGACCATTTACCGGCACCAATAAATGATTTATTGGTCTGGCTGGACGGTTTATTGGTGTGGNTGGAACATTTATAGGTATGGATAAATCCTTCAGCCATACGGATAAATGATTTATGGGTATGGTTGGAAGATTTATGGGTATGGCTGGCTCCTTCAACCGTATGGTTAAATGGTTTATCGGTGTGGCTAGAACCTCCAGCCGTACGGATAACTGATTTGCCGGTCTGGATAAATCGTCCAGCCATACGGATAAATCCTCCAGCCA
>TBL_comb47_HYPODRAFT_10000893_pt1 | contig 39237 bp, 39 predicted proteins | sample TroBogypolimnion_40_FD_10682 | JGI IMG/M metagenome (IMG submission 10682)
TGTAGATATAGTTATGCGTTTGATGTTTGGGTTCTTTGTTACTAACAACATGAGGATTGCACAATTTTTCCAAATCTTGTTTACTGAATCTTCTATGGCCGGTAGGTGTTTTATAGCTGCGTATTTCTTGGCTATCGCCAAATTTACGAAGTGTTTGATGTGACAATCCAGAAAGCAAACCTGCTTCTGCAATGGTAACAAATTCTTTTTCTTGTCCATTCATTACCCGGGTTATACATTATATCATATGTTCTCTTTATATCCTTTTATAATATATATGTTATATTTATAAATATATATTATATTCTATTAGAGAATATAAGATAATCGAGCAACTGTTGAAGCCCATTCAAATATAACACCATTAGATTTAGTGCACGTATGCAATTCTAAAAAATGAATATTATCAACATGTTCGGAATTATGATAATGTTCATATTTATTCGATAAATTATATACCACCAACAAAGTATAATTATCGTAACTATCTTCTATGTCCTGCATATTCGTAAATATTATGACAAATAATTTAGATTCATCATATTTCAATAAATTCCTAAATCGCGTAATACATCGTTCATAATAAGAATAATCGTTTTCATTCCGCGGATCTTTATGTCTAAACATATTATTATCATAATAAGAATGACCACATTCAACATCATGATATTTTGTTTCACAATCGATATAATATGATTTATCCAAAAATATTTTGAAATCGTCTTCAATAATAGATATTATATTATTATGATTCGCATAAATCCAATCAAATGGATATGACATCAATTTCAATTGATTTCTCCACATAAATGTCGCAGTATGACATGCTGGACCAAATGAGCATATATAATGTATATCCATTACATCCATTATTGTCCGCCGCGTACTATAAATAAACACAATCGATCTAGATTTTGAACGAATAATAATCGGATGATACTGTGCGCGGCGCATAACTCAATGCCGGGTTTTGGGGTGTAGGATCCGGAATAGTGACAGGAATATATCGCAAATTTGCGGGTTTTAATACAAACGCATACCCCCCGTTATCAAAAAACGCATTATTTTCTTCTAAATTAACATCGGCCGTTTGATATTTCACCGCAATCATCTGGGCACCCATTTCACGGCATACAATTCCACTCGGATTTGGAGGATTTACGCCTTTATCTGGCATAGTAATTGACATATTCTGCTTATTATATTGCTGCAATTCGTTAATATCCGGAGTATTTCTAACATCATAATAATGCAGAGCACGCATAAATATTGAATTACTTGTCATGTTCACATATTCATAAAAATCGGCATTATCCATAAAACTAGAATTCAATTTATCCACAATAATAACGATTTTTTTATTTAAACTTAATAAAGGAACCGTTCCTAAATTCAATCCATTATTTTCAAAACTAGATTCAGGACCTAAGAAAAACGAATCATATGTTTTAAATAAATTTGCAAGATTTTGATACATTGTCTGATTTGTACTTTTAAATCGTATATGAAAAATGATCGGATCCGATGGATTTGGTGCGGTGCTGGTAGAGAACGCATAAGTAGTAACCGTGGTCATAATATCGGCAAATGAAATATAATTGTACGTTTCTTTCACATAATTATCATTGGTAGTCGAAGTTGCTACTACAGGTTGATTATTTATTGAATATATTTCAAAATCTAACCCTCTAACCCCCTGTTTTAAAATATTAGGTAAAACACACGTATTTACGTAATCATTTTTATATGATCCGCCACTGCAACAATTATATGCGGTTTTGATATAATAATCTCTTAAATTATATTGACAATTTGGATCGGTTGGACTAAGTGATCGAATACTTCCGTCAACAGTAGAATATAAATCATCCAACATACTACATTCTCTAGTGGGTAAATGTCTCATATATAAATAATAAAAAATGAGTAATAAAACAATAAGCAATATCATGAATGTCATTATAACAGTAGACGTAGTATTATCAACATTATTAATCTTATCTATTATTGTGGTAACAGTTTCGGTCATATCAATAATAAAAAATGGGTATCTTATTATACTATATTATTTTTTTATATATCGATATAAATATAATTATTTTATACTTATATCTAAACAACAGAAATAACAAATCCCATAAATAAATGTCGGGTGGATTAATGCAATTAGTATCGACTGGTCAAGAAAATATATTATTAACGGGAAACCCGACAAAAACTTTTTATAAAAGCACCTATGCTAAATATACGAATTTTGCATTACAAAAATTCAGGTTAGATTTTGAAGGCGCCAAAACATTAAGATTATCTGAAGAATCATATTTCACATTTAAAGTAAAACGATATGCGGATCTATTAATGGATATTTATTTATCAGTAGAATTGCCTAATATTTGGAGTCCAGTCATGCCACCTTCGCCCGATCCTACCACCAATAATTCGGGGGCGTGGATTCCATATGAATTTAAATGGATAGATAATATTGGAGCACAAATGATTTCAAAAATCCAAATTACATGCGGTAATCAAACACTCCAAGAATATTCGGGGGCATATTTATTGGCGGCAGTACAACGTGATTTCACCGGTGAAAAAAAAGATTTATTCGATAAGATGACGGGAAATGTTCCCGAATTAAACGACCCGGCAAATTCCGGCGCACGTGTCAATTCTTATCCCAATGCGTATTATACGAGCGATCCTGCGGGCGCCGAACCGTCGATTCGGGCTAGAACGATATATATTCCGTTGAATACCTGGTTCGGTCTGCGTTCGCAAATGGCATTTCCATTAGTAGCACTACAATATAATGAACTTCATATAAATATCACGATGCGCCCAATCCAAGAATTATTCCAAATCCGTGATGTATTCGATAGTGCAAACAATTATCCGTACATTGCGCCCAATTTTAATCAATATTATCAACAATTTTATCGATTTCTACAAACGCCACCGGATATAAATTTAGGGATCAATTCGTATGTTGATCAACGAACATTGTGGAATTCGGATATTCATTTAGTATGTACCTATTGTTTTTTATCAAATGCCGAATCGCGATTATTTGCACTTCAAGAACAGAAATATTTATTTAGACAAATTAAGGAAACGAAATTTTATAATGTAACCGGATCAAATAAAGTAGAATTGAATTCATTTGGTATGATTGCTAATTATATGTTTTATATGCAGAGAAGTGATGCTAATTTGAGAAACGAATGGTCGAATTATACTAATTGGCCGTATAAATATTTGCCGTATGATATAACTCCTGCTCCAACAGACGGCGCATACCGCGTTACGCGGACAAATCCAGACGGATCGTTGATAGACGTGTATATTGGCCCAGGAGTGAATACAGACGGCCTTCTTACGGGGTGGATGCTTACCGGGACATATAATTTTGAAAATCAAAATGGTATATTAGTGAGTATGGGATTATTATTAGATGGGTCTTATAGAGAGAATACGCAACCTGCCGGAGTATATAATTATATTGAAAAATATACACGTACAACGGGTAATGCTCCCGATGGATTATATTGTTATAATTTCTGCGTGAATACGAGCGCACAAGATCTTCAGCCTTCGGGTGCAATTAATATGAGTTTATATACCACTATAGAATTGGAAATAGTTACTATTGTGCCGCCGCTCGATCCTTTGGCACAAACCCTATCAATTTGCGATCCACAAACGGGAAATATTATTGGAATTAATAAACCGACATGGCGAATTTATGATTATAATTTCGATTTAGTTGTGTTTGAAGATAGATTGAATGTAGTTACATTTGTTGGCGGAAACGCAGGATTGATGTATGCAACATAATAAACATCCATATCTATATCTATGTCTATATCTTACAAATATGCGTTTGCGGCTAATGGTCCATCGTCTTTAAATTGACCAGATAAAGTAGTTCTATCGGGATATTTAAGTGAAACATTGGTAGGACGGTAACGTTGTTTATATAAATCGTTCCCGGCATCAAACGCATGTCTCCATGTATTTACGCCCTCATTATATTGAACTGGTGGAGCGAGTAGTTTATTATATAATTTTGCACGTGATCCAATGTCGGTAGTTAATGTAGAATAAGTGGGATTGGCACTATTCGTTAATTTACCCGCATCATTTTGGCCGGGGACATTGGCAGTATCAGATGGTCGAACAGTTGAAGGAGGACGACATCCTGGACAATCGACATCAGTAATACATTGATCGCCGGTAATTGAACAACGTCCTGGAGGTCCGCACATATTGGTACATGTACTATTTGTATTTATTGGCATATTTACAGTATGATTAGTACTTGGACCACCATTATCTACAATTGATCCAAGTTGTGAAAAGGGTTCAATCATTATATATTTATTTGCATAATGATTTATCCAATATAATACCCCAAACAATAACAATAATGATATGATAAATAATGCGACGACAGATGACATTATTGTTATATTATGCTAATATAATAATAAATATAATAATAATAATAATAATATTGATAAATTTAGGAACTAAATAAAAACAGAGATGATGTAAAAAATAAAAAAACAAATATCTTATTATGTTATTATAGTAAACAAATTCATAATAAAATAATAATAAATGAGCAGTCTTTTATCATCTACTACATCAGTGCCTACCAGTACAGATGCCGCCAAACAAAAATATAATAAAGATAATAATAACCCCACGGCACAAAATAACGCGGCAGTGGGAACATTACCAGGAAGCCCCATTGGATTTATAGTGTCGATACTTGGTCAAATATTTTATATAGTAATTCTTGTTTCAATTGGATCAATTATGTTACACTATTGTCGCGTAGCTCAATCGAACGTATTACCAACAATGATCGGGTGTACTCCATATACATATACAGCGTTAAAAGAGGAACTATTTGCTAGTGATCGGTGCATTGATATGAATATTGTTAAAAATACGGAATTGGGAAATTTATCAACAAAAATATATTTCGGTTTTAATAATAATGAGTTACAAGATAAGTGGCCGTTTAGACCATTATTTAATATGATTTATGGTAAAAGCGCGAATTTCATAACTAGATATATTGCATTAACAATACAAGGATGTTTATTTTTAAATATAACGATGATAAATACATTTTTTAATTTTATAAATTCGTGTTGTTCGGAAACGGTTATTATATTTATAATGCCATTTTTTTTATTTATTAGTATAATACCATTATTTATATTTAATGGCGTATATTTGATGATTATGTATTTATATAATGTAATATTACTTAAAGATACGGCTACCCCCGCAAATGTTTTATCGGCATCGGGAACCCGACTAGACCAGGTAAAACAAGATTGGAACATTACTCCATTAATGTCTATTTGGGGTGCGCTTACAGTATATTGTGGTCTTTGGGGATTTTTAATCATATTTATAATATTATTTGGATGGGCGTTTGCCGCTTTAACTGGAGTTATTATTGCTATATACTCAATGATATTGCCGTTATTAATGAAAGCAAATGTAGTTGAAATACGAGGCGCCGATCTTATAAAAACAGACAAATTTTATACTATTGGCAATACATTTTGGGATGTATGGAAATATAAATTGAGTATTATTATGTATGTTATAAGTTTCAATGTTATATCAGGTGCATTTTCGGCTTATGGAATATATACCGGATTTTGTGTATTTATAGGTTGTATTTTATTATATCATTTTACATCGATATATGAAAGATATATCCCAATTATTAAAGATGCAACCGGCATAACCCCAGCTTTACCTAGTATATCCAAAACAGACCTTATCTCAGTTCAGCTTTCAAAACATTGCGTTCCCATAGTTGAAGCTATAGTAACAAAATCGGATAATGCAGTACAAGTAGCGGCCGCGAAGCCTCCTATAATACCGTCAGCTCCGCCAGCACCAATTCAATCCGGTGGAAGAAAAACTAAATAAAATAAAATCAATAGTCGAATTATAATATAAATAATAATACTATATTATAATAATAATGGCGTCAATAAAATCAAAAAAGCATTACCCGTTTGTGAGTATATGCACACCAACATTTAATAGACGACCATTTATATCATCAATGATCCAATGTTTTGAACATCAAACTTATCCCAAAAATAGAATAGAATGGATAATTATAGATGATGGAACAGATAAAATCGGCGATTTAGTATGTCATATTCCACAAGTAAAATATTTCGGATACAATGAAAAAATGTTTTTAGGCAAAAAACGAAATCTAATGCATGAAAAAACAAAAGGCGATATTATTATCTATATGGACGACGATGATTATTATCCCCCAGAAAGAATATCTCATGCAGTAACAACTCTGCAACAAAATCCGCAAGCATTATGTGCGGGATCGAGTGAAATGTATATTTATTTCAAACATATCCATGAAATGTATAAATTCGGTCCATATGGCCCTAATCATGCTACTGCAGCGACATTTGCATTCCGAAAAGAATTGTTGAAGCGGACGAAATACGATGATACCGTTTCATTGGCAGAAGAACGTGAATTTTTAAAGACGTATACAATACCATTTGTGCAACTAGATCCTATGAAAACCATTTTGGTATTTTCGCATATACATAATTCAGTGGATAAGAAAATGTTATTGGGAAAAACAGATGATAAATATGTCGTGGTATCAGATAAAAAAGTCGACGATTTTATAAAAGATGGTAAAGTAAAGGATTTTTTCATGAATACGATTGATGATTTGTTAAATGTATATGAACCAGGAAAACCAGAACATAAACCAGATGTAGCTAAACAAGTGGCAGAAATTACGATAAAACGTACAGAAATGGAAGAAAATTATAATAAACAGCAACAACAATTACAACAAATGTATCAACAAGCATATCAACATATAATGACAAATCCGGATGGACCGGGAGTTAAATATGAGAAAAAGATTATGGAATTAACTAATGAAAATAATGTATTGAAAGAAAAAATAATATATTTGGAAGGAAAAATAAAATTATTTATTTCGGAAAAAATAGCCCAGAAAAGTATAGAAACAAAATAGAACAATCAACAAATCAAAACAATATAATATATAAAAAACGATTTAAATATAATATGTTAATAGTACATAACACGATAAGAAAAATAGTACAGTAATGACATCTTATTATGCAGAAGATTTATTTCATCCTACCAATACGGCAGAAGATTTGATTTCTGTTGATTCTAAAAAGAAGAGAACTAATCGTGCGCTGGCAAAGAAAATGAGCGGATTTGACCCGAATTATTATCAAATCAATAAGATTATTAATGTAAATGTGGATGGAAATATTAAGCGAAAAAGAAAGACGATTTCTTTTTATGGGTCGACGACACATATTCGTAATGCGATTTCTGGAGAATTTTGTGAAGGATACAAGGTTGGATCTAGATATGAAGATTTATATTTTAAGGTTGGATTGTGTGGCGGAGAAAACGGCCAAACTCCGGTACTTTTATTTTATGATTCGCATAAAGAATGGTCGAATCATATGTCCGAGAATATTTCGGACAATGATTTGGAAAAATGGGAAATCAAAAATGAACGAATGCGAAATATTGTTTACTGTGAAAATAATCCATAAATAAATATCAGGCACCGTAGGCTAATTTATTATATATGGTTATGATATAATGACAGATTCAAGTTATAAGAAATGGCAGATTAGTATCTTCTCGGCTTTTATTTTTATTCTAGTGATAAATCCATACACGTATATGTTTACACAAAAAGTGTTGGGTGGGATTTTAGGTAAAATCTCAGATAGTTCGGGTTGCCCTACTGCGCTCGGTGTAATGCTTCATACGATTGTATATATATTATTAGTTCGTGGTTCTATGAATTTACATCTTTTTACAAAATAAATTTTGTATCGGTTCAAAATTGTAGAATGTGTATAACCAAAAAAATATTTCAATTATAAAAAAAATTGAAATACTTTAATCAAACTAAGATATTAAATTATCTGTTATAATAATAAAATGGCACAACCAAATAAAATCGAAATTTGCGATAATTGCACCCGTCAATTTGCAGTTACGGAACATGGGTATTATATTTCGGCGGAAGATGCAGGAGGAGAAGAACAAGTTTGGTGCCAATATTGTTTTGAAAATGCGTGGAATAGCTACGATTCGGCTGTAGCACCAGTGGCAGTAGAAGCAGCAGCATCAACAATAGTAGCAGAAAAACAAGAGAAAAAACAAGATCAAGAAAATATATTTAATATTATTAATGTAATAACTCCAATATTCAATCAACCCCTAAATATTACCAATGATATTGCGGTTGAATGTGAGACAATAACTAATGATTCAATGGTAACAACAAAAGTAGTAGCAGCAGCAGCAGAAGTAGCAACAGCAGAAGTAGTAGTAGCGCCAATTACAAAAAAACAGGAAGACGATGATGATGATGACGACGACATGGATAATGAATACTCGAAATATTTAAAAGATAGCGAGCCAGATTATCCAGAAGACAGTGACGATGATGGCAGATATGGCAGCAATTTCGACGGTGGTTATGATTCATACTAATTCCAACTCGTTTGAAATACTTATATCATCATCATCAACCACCATTTCATCAATACATACCTCGTCTAATTTAGTATACTTATCCAGATACCTATAAATTCTACTAATATCCAATTTTGTAATTTCGTAATTTTCAAATAATAACAGTATTTCATTATCATTATATTTATTCTTTAAATCTAAAAAAAAAGAGAGCATATCTTTAGTATCCATTCCAAGTTGTTGACATAGATTTTGAATAAACAATGAATTATTATATTCGGTTGAATATTTAGTTAAAACTTTAGTAAATCGTACTTCCACGGGATTAAATTTACATTTTTTCTTGAATGAATCATGATACAATTTATTATTTTTAAATGTTTTTATAAAGGAACTCATTTCATTAAATTGCCAAATTTGTTTTTGAAATGTAATTCGGTCAATATAATCGGCAAAACATATATTATTCAATACTTTCAAATAAAATGGAATAGAAACAGATTTTTTCATTTTTCCAAGTACATCGATAATATTTTCGTGCCATAATAATCCTACAATAGTTCGATCGTTTTCATTCATGATAGTTAAATGATCATTAATAGAATATGACGAATTTATTAATTTTTGGGTTATTTGTTTAGTATCGTCATTATATAATTTTGTGTGAAGTATATTTGTAATAATATCAATTGTTATCGTATTCTGATTATTTTTATAAATATTATATATTGCATTTAATTTACGTAAATCGTATTGAATATACTGGATAATAATTGTCCGCAATGATTCAGTAATATTTGGCATAAGCAATTTAATAATGACGGTAATTTGAATAATAGTTGGGCTTTTTAGTTCAATATTAGTACATACTTTCATTAATTCTTTGAGTTTTTTATCGATATGATAATTTCCAATACAAATGATTGGATTTAACGATATTTCTTCAGTCTTTTGTTTTTTTGTTTTCTTGGGTCTAATTAATTTTATAAGTGCATTAATTCCACCTTTATCGCCATTATTCATTCCATCGATTTCATCCATCACAATCACGATTTTCTTAATTTTTTTATGAAACATGCTCATAATATTTTTATCCGACATATTATGTTTAGTAATTGTGTCAATAATAGATTTATTGCGAATATCTCCGGCATCGTACCGAATAACATCATATCCCAGTTCTTTTAACAAATTCATAATATATGTCGTTTTACCTGTACCGGGTTCACCATATACATATATTCCTTTTTTCAATGATAAATCGTTTTTATTTAATTCAAAACTTTTTAAACTGTCTTTTATTTTATCGACATCGCGTTCTCTATCAAGAATATTATTTATATTTAATTGATCCATTTTCGTTTTCGTATGTGTTTATAAGTATATGAAATTTTGTTTTATACCATTTTTACGCAAATACAATTGTTTTTTGTTTTTGTGTAAATGCTTTTTACAATAACTATTACTGTGAGTACTATGATGATGATGATCACGATGAAGATGGCGAGTTATATGACGGATCGCATGGACTAGGTACGGTCGATGTAATTCCGTCCCAGGTAATTCCACATGCAGTTGCCCACTTATATTCCGCACACAATCCATTTGACCCGATATACGGTGCTACTGAAAAATTCATTGTTTTAGCAGAACACGTACCATTCCCCAAATTATGTGTGTTTACACAATTTCCACCATTACCGGAAGTATCGACCCAATAATCAGGGCAGTCGCCGATAATAGGCGGCCATTGTTCAGCGACTTTACTTGTATAAAAGGTGTATCCAATAAGAATGAGGGCAATAAGCAATAAGGTTATTCCCAAATATATAACTATCATTTGAAAATTTGGCATATTTATATCTATATAATATAAATAAAATATAAATAAAATATAACTAAAATATAAATAAAATATAAATAAAATAAAATAAAATTATTATATAACAAATAATAATGAAACGTAGTTCAAACGGTAGAGTCGATATAAATGGGCCTAGAGTCGAAGATTTATTTCAAATGTATGATAGAATTCCAGCAAATCAATGTGCTACATATAGGAATCCGACAGAAGGATTGTGGGATAATACCGATCTTTCTATTGGATTTTTCAGTCAACATAATATTACAATTATTCAAAATGGGATGAGACAAGGTGTTTACGAGAGATCAAATGGACAATATACTATAGGTATGCAAGACGGAGATACATTGAAAATAATTATGAGAAGTATTTTTCTTCAACATGCATCCAATCAACCGACCAATGTTAAGCAACAAATTTATGAATTGAATAAAATCGTTTGGGATTATACCATCCCGCAATTATACGGTGAGGCGCAGGGGTATCATAAATATATTCGCGACGCATCAACTATGTATAAACCCATGGCACCCCCCATTTTAGCTAAAAATAATGATAAACAACTAGTTTTAAAGCCGTGGTTTTAGATTACTTTTTCTCTCTTTGATTTGTTTGTAAAAGTAAAATAAGAATAGAAATGTTGATAATTACTACACAAAATCTATTATTACGGTAGTATGAGTTTGGAAATTGAATATTTTCTATATTTGTATAATATTATATAAATATAGCCGAGAATGGATCTGAAAGTTTTTGAACAAAAAATATTTTCTCAAAATGGTGAAGATGGAATTACCATGAAATTAGTTGAATTGTTTTTTTGTACATAATGATATAATAAAAAATAAAAACTTGGAATTTATGAATATGGGAAATGTTGATAAAATTTATAGATTACCAAGATATAATGGCGGACCAAATGGCGGACATTGGCACGATGTAAAGAATAGACAATATATAACATTTGAAGAAGCATGCAATATTTAGACAACCGTCAATTTCAACGTTTTTTTTGCGGTGCTCTTTTTTACAGTGCCTCCGCCACCCCCCTTTTTACTTGCCGTTTCAATGCCCATATGTAATCGATGTCTAGCATCTTTATAATTCGCATATTCTCCTTCTAATACTACTAATTCACCTAACCACATTTGTTCAATTGTAGTGGCATGTACAACAGCTAATTCATTAGATTTAGTCAAATGTTCCTTTTCTAGACGAACTACATTTTCTTCGGCAACACTATCCATTGGCATTCTAGTTAAATATTTATAATCGTTATCAGATTCAATTATCGCGTACCCTTTATCACTCAACATCTTATTGACTTCATCCTTCTTTTTACGACGCAAATCAATAGTTCCTTCCAATACTTCTTTAATATAATTCACTTTATTTGTTAATATAATGAGTTCATTGGTAAGCGCCTTAATCAAATAATCTTTTCGAACTTGATACATTTGCAGACGTGTTACAAAATAATCATCGATAATTTCGCAAACTGTATCATATTTTTGCAACTTATCATCTGCACCAAACAAGTGCATATTAGTTGTGGTATTTGTTGTAAATAGGCGAAACATTTTCTCCAATCCATTACATCCGTTATCTAAAATAGTAGATTCGAGTTCATTTAATTTTCCTTTTTGTAGGGTAATGATAAAATCAACACTGGTATCTTTACTCATATCATCGTAATCTTTTACGACCGGTGTCACCTTTTTACCAGTTTTATCGGTGGATTCGGTAAGTGTTTCCAAATATTCTTTGAAATCATCCGTCCATAATCCAACGGGTAATTCGGTAATACGAAATTTATCTGAACCGGGTAAACGTTCATATTTCCCTTTAATCAAATATTTACTGCTCGATATTTTTTGAATAGTTCCAGTAAATCCTTCATAATAAGGAATGAAATTATCATGACCATCATCGGTATCCTCGCTATCCAACAATTTATTCTTTAAATACTGGATAATTTCCAACGGATTGTAACACATAATATCAGTACTGAATCCCGTCCCAATCCCTTTGGATCCATTGACAAGTACCATGGGGATAATGGGCGCATAAAACACCGGTTCAACAGGAAACCCATCATCATCTAAATATTTCAAAATACGATCATCTGATTCTGGGAAAATACTGCGTGTTATTTTATTAAGGGCGGTATAAATATATCTTTCTGAAGCACTATCTTTTCCGCCCGCCAATCGTGTCCCGAATTGTCCATTGGGTAATAATAAATTAATATTATTCGATCCTACAAAATTCTGCGCCATTCCGACAATTGCGCCATTCAACGAAGCTTCACCGTGATGATACCCAGAATGTTCAGAAACATACCCCGTAAATTGCGCAACTTTGATTTCATTCGTCAACCCTTTTTTAAATGCAGCATACAATATTTTACGTAAACTAATTTTAAGTCCATCCATTAAATTCGGGATACTTCGATCACAATCATATTTGGAAAAGTGGATCAACTCTTTATTAATAAATTCTTCATAAGATACAGTAGAACTACTTGTATCCAAATAACTATTACGATCATATTTACCTAACCAATCTTTCCGATCATCTGCGCGTTTTTTATTAAATACCATATCAATCGCATCATCACTACCCGCACCGGTATGCTCAAATCCAACTAATTTCTTCTTGGCAAAATATTCTTTAAATTCTTTCCCGGTACTTGTCCCCAATCCCTTGTAATATTTAATTTTCCAACCCTTTACGTGATCGGTAGCAGTAGCAGTAGCAGTAGCAGTACCAGTAGCAGTACCAGTACCAACACCCTTCCACGTTTGATACTCGCCTTCATTATAGAATATTAATTCTTGAGATCCTTTATTTGCTTTTAAAATAGGAGTATTCATAAATCCAATAAATCCGGGAATATTGGCCAACGACGACCATTCTGATTGAAATAAATTGATACACAATCCCTTGATATGCGATCCGTCCATATCCTGATCTGTCATGAATAATACTTTGCCATATCGTAATGTTTTATGAACATCTTGAATTGAAGTATATGTGCGATCAGTTTCTAAGCCAAGGATTTTCTTGATTTCGGCGATTTCTTTATTCTCTGCAATTCGTTTAACTTGTTCGCCACGAACATTCAAGATTTTCCCTTTCATGGGATAAACACCAATCGTATTTCGATCTTCAGAAGATAACCCGGAAACAATGCCCGCTTTAGCTGAATCTCCTTCGCAAAAGATAATGATACATTGCCCCGATTTCTCTGTCCCTGCCCAATTAGCATCAATGAGTTTTGGGATACCGCGAATACTTTTAACTTTAATTCCATCGGTTTTCTTTGCCGCTTTATTTTCCTTTACTTCGGTAAGTGCGCATGCTGCATCCATTACCCCCATTTTTGCCAACTTTTCAATGAATTTATCGCTTACGGTACACGTCGATCCGAATTTATTGGAAGGGGTATTCATAAAATCTTTTGTCTGACTATCAAACGACGGATTCTCAATATCACTTCTTAAAAACAAAATGAGCTGTTCTTTAATACTATTTGTATTGACAACCACTTTCTTTTTCTTCTCGATATATGCCACTAATTTTCTAGTAATTTGATTGAGTATAAACTCAACATGTTTTCCGCCTTTGGATGTATGAATCCCATTAACAAATGATACATGAATAAATTCGTGGGTAGGAGAAAGTGCAACGGCATATTCCCATCGTTCACCGCCATCTTCGTATACCCTACCAACTGCATCCTTTCCACCAACATACATATCAATATATTGCTGGAAATTTTTCACTGGAATAATCTGTGAATTATATTTCACTTTCAATGATTTATCGGTGACTGCAGCAACATCATACACTCGTTTTTTCAATAACGAGATCATATCCGCGGTCAAACCGGGAATACCTAGCCGCGCATAATCAGGGGTAAATACAATTTTGGTGTATGGTTTACTCTTACATTTAGTAATCTTAGGAGGTTCAATAACATCCAAATTATTTCTAAATTCTTGAGTATATTTTAATCCTCTAACATGATCGACTGTTTCAATGTAGCCGTAAGTTGACCATATCAATACTAATTTAAATCCAAACCCGTTTTTTCCCCCCACTATTTTTTTCTCGGTTTTATCGTAATTGGTTGAAGTACGTAAATGCCCGAAAATCATTTCAGGGATCCATAATTTATATTCAGGGTGTTGTGCAATATCAATTCCATTTCCATCATTAATCATGGTAACCGATCCAGTATCTTGAATTGAAATATCAATATATGTGACGGGCAAACTATTGGGAATAGAATTATGTTCAGCCTGTTGCATTCTAATCATATGATCGCGACAATTAACAATTCCTTCATCGAATAATTTGAAAAGAGCGGGGATATAGGTAATATTTTTCTCAACGATTTTATCACCTGACTCGTTTAAAATCCATTGTACGGATTCAACATGTTCAACGGATCCAATATACGTATCTGGATTATCCAGAATATGTTGTTTATCTGTTTTCTGTTGATATTTATTGGATAATACTCCCTGTTCCTTTTCCTTTTCCAATAATAGTGCGGTTGCCATTTTGTCTGATTGTATTGACTGATTGTATTGACTGATTGTATTGACTGATTGTATTATAATTTAATTTATGTTTAGGTTATTTATTCAAATCAATTTTTAAAATATACGGGTTAGATCTATCAATATTATTTTAATGTCCAAAGATATAATAGTAATAATGTCATTTATTCCAGGCAGTAATGCATTTTTAAGATGTAAAAAAAAATCATCTGCGTCGTCCATAGGGTCATCTACAAAACAACTTAGCTGTCATCAAAATATCAATTATAAAACATTGAATAGTAGTGCAGATGTTAACCAATCATTAACTCAAGTACAACGACAAGTCAATGCTATTAAATATTCGGTTGGTGTAGGAGGAAAAATAGTATTTGGATCACAATCCCAACAATCCCAACAATCCCAACAATTAATTACTTTTTTAGGAAAAACGGAAGGACAGCCAGGAGGAATTAAATTAGGAGCTCGTAATAAATTTTGATCGAATATTGATATGATATGTTATGTTATGATATGATTATATTATTTAGCAAATAAAATCATAAAACAAAAAAACAAAAAAAAACAAAACAAAACAAAAAAACAAAACAAAAAAATATTTTCTTCATTAAATATACAAATGACTCGGTATACAAAAGACACTCGTGGCAAATATGTCATTCACGGAAAGAAATACGAAATGTTGGTAGGATCTCGCGCCCAGGTGCATCATGGAACAGCGTACAAAACGAGCGGCGGGCTTAAGCACCATGAAATCTTGCAAAATAAGAACGGGCGCATGGTTTCGCGTTTGAAGCACACCACAGCCAAAAAGGAACGTCGTTTGGCCAAACATGGATGGACTGCTAAGAAAGGACATTTTGGTCCGGTCCGTATGGGTTCACATGCATCAACATCTAGAAAGTCTAGACGCATGCGCGGCGGGTCATCTCATTACAATCGCGGTGGAATGGGTAGTGTAGGCTCATCTAGTTATAGCTCCGTTTAGTGCCATGAAATAAAATTATCGAATATAATATTATCGGCTAATATAGCGCATACATATTTTTCAAAATATCGTTTACTAACAACAAATTTATTTGTAGCAGAATTGTTGTTATTATTTGTACAAAACTTTACATAATAATCATATATTTCACCAATCGATAGTAATGTACCCGGTTCATTTTCCTTTTCTTTTTTTATGTTATTAATTGCCGTATCAATATCCTCCGATTTATTCCACAGCGTACATTGAATATTAAGCACGTATTTATTTTCAACTACATCGACCGCCGGGAAAAAATGTGTTATTATTTTCAATACATCATGATCCGTAACTGAAATAACAGCAGTCACGCCATTATCATGCGCCCATTTTTCAAACAATTCACATAATTCATCCAATTCAAATTCGTTTTCAAATTTACCATCAATGCATACAATAATATTTTTATCCCAAAACGAAATAAAATCACTGATATATGGCAAATATTTACTGGTTACGTTATAAAATGTATCCGCGGATTCGTCGTAATTAAATCGTTCACATAATAATTTCTTTAGGGTATGCGAATAAATCATATTGGGTAGACTAAATGATGACGTATATTGTTTCCATATATAATGCATATTTTTCCATGTAATGCTAAGTTTTGATGGCATCGACGATGACGACGATGATGATGACGATGATGATGACGATGACGATGCCGACGATACTGTTTCAGTAATGGAATTAGCGCAGAACGCATTAATAATCGCGGCCTGGTTATTATTTTTAAGAAATAAAGAATATGATTTCAATTCATCATTAATATTATTATGAATAAATTGTTCAGAGTTACCGTATCTCGTAGAATAATGCGCAGCAACACACATTAAATCTAATCCATTTTTACGCAATAATTCGCGCCATATATCAACTGAAAATGTATTATTTAATTTCAATAGACGACAATTTTCATAATTATAATTTTCATGGAATTTCGTAACAAAATTGCCAGTAATATTTGAAATACCGATAGTTACATATGCGATATTTTCCAATTCAGTGAGAATTTTCTTTGTTTTGGGTTTTATCAAAAAAATCAAATCGGGATTTTTTTTAAGAATATTATCTCCCAAAATAGTTAAAAAATATTTAACTTGATTTTTATTTGAAAAGAGAGTGGTATAAAGCATTTTCAAAATATATTGAATGGTATCTGTTTCAGGAATAGATTTAAATAAATTACGATCCTTGATTTGTTTAATAATATTAATTTTGGTTTTATGTCGCCACTGCATCAATGTCCTATCTTTTGAAATGGTAGATAATAATTGTTGAATAATATCATCTTCTTTCACCGCACAATAATTTTTGCCGGTATAATGATAAAAACAACCATTTGCATGTAAATAATAGTAAGGGTATTTATTTAAGAATATTTGGACGAATACGTGTTGTTCGTTAGTTAAGAAATGAGTGCGTGAAATGCGCTTTTCGTGATTTTTGTATTCATTATTTAATGTAGCCGGTAAAATATTCATAATATGATAATCTAATCGTTGTTGCATATATTGATCATCATTATATTGTTCAAATAGTATTTTAATCTTATCATAATAGTGTTGTAATTTTTGTTCTTTATTGTGCCACTCTTCTTGCGCTTGAGATTGCAACATTATCGTCTGTTTATTAGTATAGAATAATTGTATTTAACTTATTGTTATTATATTATAATAAATTTATACAAAACTCCTATATAATGGCGCGTTCAAAATAAGCATTTAACAAAAAAAGGTTTAAAGATTTAGATCAAAAATATATAAATAATAATAGTACCGCAATAAATAAATGGCAAATATCCCAAATAGTACTAATAATGTAATGACATTTTCATCTGTTCAAATCAGCCCATTCCGTACACTTTTGACGGCACTAAAAGATATTTTATTGGAAACAAATATTAGTTTTCAACCAGATGGAATTCGTATTATAAATATGGATAAGTCACATACGATTCTGGTTCATTTGTTTTTAGAAGCAAAGAATTTCGAATTTTATGAATGTAAGAAAGAGAAGATTATTATTGGTGTAAACGTATTCCATTTATTTAAATTGATCAATACTATTGATAATGATGATACCCTTACAATATATATTGAGAATGGTGATTATGTGGATGGAATTGTTTCTCATCTAACCTTGAAATTTGAAAATGGAGAGATAAAGCAATGCAAGACCCAGAAACTACGTCTGATTGAACCCGAACCAGAAGAATTATCTTATCCCGACGTAAAATTCTCGTCTGTCATCAATCTACCTTCCGTTGATTTTCAAAAGATTGTCCGAGATTTATCATGCATTTCGGAAAAATTGGAAATCAAATCAGTGGGGAATGAATTGATTTTTAAATGTTCGGGACAATTCGCATCGGCCGAAATTCATCGAGCGGAATCGGATGGGTCGATGGGATTTATTTTGAAACAAGCATCCAGCAAGGTCATTCAAGGAGAATTTTCATTGAAGAATTTGGGGTATTTTATCAAGTGTACAAACCTGTGTTCTCAAATAGAGATATATTTGGAGAATGATTTACCACTTGTCGTGAAATATGACGTAGCTAGTTTAGGAACTATTAAGTTGTGTTTATCGAGTTTGCCGAGTGCATAAATACGTTTACAATAATATATTATATTATGAATTCATATTATAATATACGATACAATAATAATGGATGAGTACAAGTTAATGAATAAATTGCAAATGAAAGAACGCATTGATCAATATTATTGGAATCGATCCAATATGTCAGAACTTAAAGTATTATGTGATTTATATGTAGACTATTTTGGAGATTTAGATGAAGATGAAGTGAGAGATGTTAAATTTAAGCAAGGATATGCTAATTTTGATGTAGACCGAGATCTAACTATCCTTAATTTCGAACAATTATTACGCGACCCAAAATTGAATGAAGAAACGCGAACGTTTACTCAAGTAAACTTGACGAATCTTTATCCCAAAAATCCCGATCCTATCCCGAAAATTATCCATTTACTTTATTTTGGAGAAACCGAATTTTATAATTACCATTCTAGATGTGTAAAATCAGTGATTACTAATATGCCAAACCACAAGATATTCATATACAATTCAAAAGAACCTGTCAATAATCCATTATGGGATGAAATCAAGCAATACCCGCAAATAGAAATTAAACCAATACAAGTCCCGGAATATTTCGATGGGTTTAAATTAACACACTTTCAATATAAAGCAGACGTGGTTAGATTGGAGGTTTTGTATGAATATGGCGGTATTTATTTGGATTTGGATATGCTTATCATAAAAAATTTCGAAGAATTGTTTTATTCAAATAAAGATTTTTACATTTCGAAGGAATGTAATAGTGAAGATAGCGGGTTAATAAATGCATTTATGGCATGCAAACCAAAAAACAAATTTATTAAAATATGGTTAGACGGATTTAAATCAGGATTGAGAATGGGTAGATGGGCATATCATATTCAAAATACAAATAAAATATTGATAGATAAAAATCCACATTTCAAGATAAAATATAATATCGAAATATTGGAAAATATCCATTTTTTCCCAATTTCGTGGACTAGAAAGGATATATACGAAAATTTGGCACATTACTCATTTAATTCAAAGACTTACGGCGTTCATTTATGGGAAACGATATTACATGATACATTATTACAAACTAATAGATAGATTAATACACAAAAAATTAAAAAAATATTGTAAAAGACATACCAAAATAAAAATGTGTAAAAAAAATCAAATATAACACCGAAACTAAAAAAATATCTTCCTTAAAATCGGATTTTTATACCCGCAAACATTTCAAATGTCTATTTTATTCGTTATTTATAACAAATAAATTTATCAAATAATACATATGGAAAATTTTTTTACAAATGTCTACGAAAAAAGTATATGGGGTGACAATAATAATGATGAATATAATGGTAGCAGTGGCGATGGAAGTTTTATAGAATTAAATAAAGATACATATGTTCCTTTTTTGAAAAAATATATTGTGAATAATAATATAAAAAATATAGTTGATTTAGGATGCGGTGATTTTAAATGTGGAGAATTAATATATAATGATTTAGATATTTTATATACTGGTTATGATACATATAAAAAAATAATAGATTATCATTTAAATAACTACTCATTACCAAAATATTCGTTTATACACTTAGATTTTTATAATAAAAAAGAAAGTATTATACATGGTGATTTATGTGTATTGAAAGATGTTATACAACATTGGAAAATAGATGAAATTTATACTTTTTTAGATTATTTAGTTGAAAATAAATTGTTTAAATATATTTTGATATGTAATTGTTGTAACCAATTAGAGGATAATCCTATTAATAATAATAGGTCTACACCATTATCACATAATTTATTTCCATTAAAAAAATATAATCCGGTAAAATTATATAGTTATCATACCAAAGAAGTATCAGTTATATCCATAAATTAGGTATTTGAAATGTTAAAAGATTTAATTTTGCAAAGGTGTAAAAGATTTATTGATTAAAAATTATCGTTGACGTATATATGTAACAAATTTGTTGTATTTTTACATGTAACTATTTTTAAGTTTATTATAAAATATTATTATATAATAACATTTTATATAAATAATGAATATTATACTCACATGTATAAATAATTTTCAATACTATATTTTAATAAATATAGAACAATTAATAAAATTAAATCATTCTAATATTTATATTATTATAAATAAAGAATTTTCACATCATTTTACAAAATTTAACGATGCTGTCAAATTATTATGCATAGAAGATTTAGATTCGAGTGCATGTACATTTAATTATATATTAAATTCAAATTTAGATACACAATTTCGTGGAGGATTTTGGATGTTAACATCTTATAGATTTTTTATAATATACGAGTTTATGAAAAAATATAATATTTCTGATGTAATACATCTAGAAAATGATGTTTTAATATATTATAATTGCAACGAATTGCTTAGTAAAGTGAATAAAAAATTTATGTATATACCATTTGACACATATAGTAGAAATATTGCAAGCATTGTTTATATACCAAATCATGATATTTTTGAAAAGATATTAAATAAATATGACATGAATAATAACGATATGTATAATTTCAGGAATATTCAAATTGAAACGGGGTTAATACAAAATTTCCCCATATTTAAAACATGTGATATAACAGATGAAACTAAATTCGTAACAACTAATTTTGATAAATTTAATTTAATATTTGACGCTGCTGCAATTGGACAATATTTAGGAGGAATTGACCCCGCAAATGTTGAGATAAATACAGATACTATTGGATTTGTAAATGAAACATGTGTTATAAAATACAATAATTATTTATTTGAGTGGATAATGGTAGATAATATAAATAAACCATTTATAAAAATATGCGATATATTATTTCCCATTTTTAATTTACATATTCATTCTAAAAATTTAGTAAAATTTATATAAATAAAGTATATAATACAATATATTATGAGAGAAGAATTAAATTTAGAATTTGATATAGTTATTTGTGTGGGCCCTCATGATGTTGATATTATACATAATAATATACAATATTCAAAAAAAAATATCATTGGATATAGGAATATATATCTTATATGCTCAGACCCATCGATAGTAGTAGATGAAACCATAACAATTGACGAGAAAATATTTCCATTTAGTTTGACCGACATTTCTAATATATATGGCAATAATGATTGTAATGGATGGTATTTACAGCAACTATTAAAATTATATGCCGGAAATATTATTCCTAATATATTAAAACGATATTTGGTAATTGATTGTGATACATGTTTTTTAAAACCAACCCAATTTATAACAAATGACTCAGACCATATATTTACTACTGGAACAGAATATAATTGGCCGTATTTTATACATATGAATAACTTACATCCATCTCTTAAAAAAATCCACCCGTTATCTGGAATATCCCATCATACATTTTTTAATACAGATATATGCAATGAATTATTTAAGTTAGTTGAAAATTATCATAATACTGGACAATCATTTTGGCAATTATTTTTAAACAAAATTGACCCAGAAGTGTATCTTAAAAGCGGTGCATCTGAGTATGAAATATATTTTACATATATGTACGTATATCATTTAGATAAAATGGAAATTAGACAATTGAACTGGGATAACGCATCATCCATAACAGATGAAAATAGTAATTGTGATTTTGTAAGTATGCACTGGCCTATAAGATCTAAAAACCTAAAATTTATATAATACTTGATAGTTATGTAATAATGTAATCGCCTCTTTTGGTTCAGTTAGTACATACATACCTTTACCTGGTAAATAATTATTGATTTGAAAAAATGCAGTCATATCAGTATACACTTTTCCTCTCGTATCTAACCAATATGGTGTAGATGGTGTATCGTCAATTAATAATAATGTATTTATTTTAATTGATGGCAAGAGCGCTTTATATTCATTTAATCCATGAATTCCTGCTGGTTCTGGATTATAAAAATCTAAATCCCAACTATCTAAATAAATAACATCTGCCTGTTTAGTATTATTACTACTAACCCAATTAGTAAAAAAATGAACGCTATCATCGCATATAAGACGTGTAGCTGGACACATATTTCCTATATTTATATCAATTAAATTTTTATTTATATCCACTGACCAAAATTGTCCGCCATATTTTTTAACATATTCATTAAATAAATACGTGCTCTGTGTACCGGCCGACGCAATTCCAGATTCTAGTATATTAGGTTCTTTAATATTAATCATATTTTCAAATAATTTTTTAAATGTTAGATAATTAATATGTTTAGGTATACCTATATTTGAAAATAAGGTATAATTATTATTTAGTTCGTCGTAGTACAAATTACCCGATAAATTATTAAAATGGTATTCAAATAAATCCATTATATATATTTAAACAATACAATTGTCTAAATTCTAATCTGTGTAAATATATTATAAATAATATAATTTAAATGTATAGTTATTGAAGTAAGTAATGAACAACTATTCCAAAAAATCTGTTATTTTTAAACCATCGGGGAGATTGGGTAATGCTATATTTAGATATTTGGCGTCTACCATTTTATGTATGAAATACGATATGAACTTTATATTGCACGATGATATGGATTATTCTAAAATAAACTCGTTTGAATATTATCCAGGCGTAGACCATGTGGGCGATGATATAGAATTTACTGGATACAGTTCATTAAACTCGTTAATGGAATACGTGAATAAAAATGATAAAATAATATGTTTTAATACATTGGGGTACTTAAAAAATAAATGCGATTTATTAAACTTAACCGCAAATGATTGGATTAATACAAATACTAATCATGGGTTATATGTAAAAAATATATCTACTATTACCGATGATAATTATTTTGATATGGTAGATGCATTAAAAGATAGAAATACAAACATATTAATGGACGGATATTTTCAATTTGATTATTTATATTTAAAAAATAAATCAGAAATATTACAATTTATAAATGCAAACAAGAACGAACATTATATTCAAACAGATACAAATCATCGATTCTTAATGAAAGATATTATCGATAATATGGAATTACCCATTTCCAAAATATACGATATTGTAATTCATATTAGATTAGGAGATTTTAATGGCAGACCTGATTTTATTGAATATGAATATTATGAAAAATTGTTTCAAATTATCGATTTTACAAATAAACGAGTCTGTATACTATTAGAACCAGTTAATTCAGAATCAGATGCATATTTTTTAAATCAATGCTCTGAATGGTTTAATAAAAATACAGATATTACAAAAACAACAATAACCATTGAATCAAATGACCTAATGACAGACTTCAATATAATGAAGCAAACAAAAATACTCGTATGTTCAATGAGTACATTATCGTGGTCTGCTGCGTACTTTTCGACTATACTTGAAACTTGTTATATGCCAAATTATAATTTTTATGAAATATCTGACAGAACCCCCGGAACTTTTAAAAAACCAATTGAAAATACCATTTTATATGACGTAAAAACAACAAATAAAAAACTCGAAAAATTAAAAATAGTAATAATGACATTAAAAGAATATCCAGAAAGATTAAATAATTTAACACATTTTATATATAAATTTTCTCAACTTGGTCTTAGGTATGAAATATGTTATGGTATAAATGGTATTAATATTAAAAAATCGGATACTACAAATGAAAATATTAAATTATTGTCACATGACCGTGACCCCAAAACATATACGTATGATAAAACAATTAGAACAAATAACCAAATTATGGGGGCTGGTGAATTAGGATGCGCATGGAGTCATTTGAGCTTTTATAATAAATTAGTGAATGATATGGAATATGATAATTATTTAATATTTGAAGATGACGTTGAATTAGTTTCTACTTTAGAACAACTGTATAATACATTATGCAATATCCCAGAAACATTTGATTTTTGTCATATTGCAAAAAGCGATTGGTATCCATTTATTAAAATAAATAAAATTAATGATCATTTTTATACGTGTAAAAAACAATATTTTAATAGAACAACCGCATATATAGTATCAAAAACGGGTGCAAATAAACTTATTCATCGCGCAAATAATTGTATAAATATACCGGCAGATGATTTACTATGCGATATTTATTTAAATACGCCGGATTTTACTATATATGTACCCGAATCTTATTTATTTCATGAACCTGAAAATACTATATCTATAAATTGTATTATTAATTCATTATAATATATTTTTATCTACATAATTTATTTAGTTATCGAAACTAAATAAATTATACAATTATTTGCATCATTTAACTAACCTATAATTAATTTCCCAATAGTCGGGAAAAACCCAAGTTTATTTAAAATCTTTTGTTTTTCTCGACGAATAATATCAATTCGTTGCGACCACCAATCTTCAGTTATAGCTCGTACTATAATATTATATGATTCTTCAAAATTATCTAGAGGTAATCTAACAAACGCAGACGAATCTATGTACTCCTCCAAATTTGGACATCCCCAATAAAAACATAAACATTCGCATAAGATAGGTTCCCATATTTTTTCAGTTGCATAATTATATTCGCTATTATTTTCGCACATAAAATAATATTTATATGGCATTAGTCCATGTATTTTATTATCATCTGGTAATACTCCAGTATAAGAAGAAAATCCGTGATAATTTTCTCTTCCAAAAATATTCATTTTTATTTTATTGTCATTATCGATATATTTGATAAAATTATTTCGTAATATATGTCCATCATCAAAATTTTTATTACTGCATATACTAGAAATTACATCTACTTTTGAGTTTACATCCACGTTATTTTGTAACAGTGGAAGCGGGTAATTAATTTGCCACTGAACATTATTTAAATGTGTTTTATGAGAATATACTTTCAAAAACTTGACTGGGTCTGGAACTGCCCACTCGCCCCACGTTTTTACCCCCCAATTTTTAGTCGGATCATTTACCCAAGGTTCCATTTGAAACACTATTGTTTTTTTGGGATCATAATACGTATTTGGTGGAGGGAAATTTATAATAACATAATAATCAATTATATTCACATCGTCGGTCCAGGTTAGACGAATATCTTTCCATCGAAACTCGTCCGGATCATCGCACATATTTGACCACTCTTTACATAATTGTTCCGACGTTGTCCAATTACATAACATCTTTACGTAAATAATACTTGTGATGGTCATACGAGACGATTCATCAATATTGGGCAATTCTATCATACCTTTAATTTCTTGAATATCCAATGAATCGTTACATGCAATTGAAGCCATCATATTTTCATAATGTTGACGTTTAATGTAAATACCGTCATTGCTTCCAAAAAATCGCGATTTAGTAAGATCTGTTATAGTATGTTTGAAAAACCCAAGGGTATTAAATCCTACACATTTATCGTCGTCTAGTGCAATCCGCATAAATTTTGGTATAGTTTCATTCCGACAATACATATCATTATCAATTTGATCTTTCAATGGGATAAATATAAATTTATCGACGTCATCAACTATATTATTAAAATCTAGACCAACGAAATCGGATTGAATATCCGTATCTATATTTTTTCCATCTTCATTCCATTCTGCAAATGATAATTGCGGTTGGGTTTCAAAGCAATTTAATGACGGAACTAGTTTTATTACATAATCAATCCCATGTTTAATTCCATTTACCGCAATATAATCAATCATTTTTCGTGCGCCGGTTTTATTTATAGTATAACAATGAGTCGCACCAACAAACAATTGTTTATTTAATGACTTGATCGAAGTCACATCAGCATTATCAAAATTATTATACACGTCCAATACCTTATTTCTCTCTGATTCAAACATATGATATCCTAAAAATAAGACATCGTATTGTTTAAACACCCCAGAATCCAATAATTTGGTATACCTAGTTTTAAAATCAGGACAAAAGGTAAAATCGTCTTCCATAATAACATAATATTCATTCTTATCATCATCGAGCAACTGTTTCCACAAATTATAATGGCTCATCGCACATCCAATAAATCCGCGCCTACTTCCAAAATCGTTCCCTTCAAACAATTTCTTTAATTCAAGGGTAGGTACCAATTTAAGTCCGTCGACTCCATTAATAAATTCATAATCATTAGACGATATACCAACAGCATCGAGTTTTCCAATAGTCTCGGCTTTCCTATCTGGTCTACGTTCTAAATTAATAATTTTGATGGACTTGGAATTGAACACGGAAACGGGATCCACCGTAATAACACCGCCTAAAAACTGCGATTCTTGATTTAATTCGTATGCATTCTTGACAATTCGGGTATCTTTATCTGAAGTTAATCGGCCAATATGACGATTTGTAATCTTATTAAAAAACCCCGATTTATTTCCAGCCCCAGTCCACTTATTCGCATAATCCATTTCGAAAAATTGGTTTGGAGAATCGAAATTACCTAATCCTAAAACAATTGACGTTTTGGTCATGGATGGTCTAAAACTATAATGCGGCCAATAATGACATGTTGGATAATTATATTGTCTGAGATTATAATCATGTAAAACAAAAGGTTTATGTGATCCATTAACCAAATGCCCACCGACAGTATATTGATCAATGGTTTCACCATAATTTCGATTGAATAAGATCTGGTTCACGTTATTTGACAAAAACTCCGGCGAGGTCAACCCCTTAATCGCCTCTTCAATATAATTCATTTTATTATGAAACAAAAAATCATCTTCCATATGTATCCAATAGGTCGGTTTCAAGTCGTTCAATTTATTCCAAATAATATTCATACTTGCGCGATGCCCTTTTCCGTCCAATGATTTCATATGGTAGTCGATCCATGGATACAATGTTCGCATACTTGTTCTATCTTCTTCCGCCGAATTATCGTCAACACAAAACCAATAATCAATTTTATTAATATCCGTCCAATGATTTATCATTGAATTAATTGTCTGTTTAAATAAATCTAGACGTTTACATGTTGTAAATGACATAAAAATCGTTGACTTAGTCAAATTAATTGAATCAATATTATTTATATGATTAAAAAGTGCAGTATTTTTATTACCCATACCGATACCCATACCGATATACTTGGTCAAATTATCCCGATTTTTTAGAAAAAGAAGTTGCCAAACTTCAAATATTTTTGGATCACCGATATCATTCTCCAAATAAATACGCGAGATTGCGTTATCATATGCATAAAATAAATCAAGTGTATTCAGGTCTGATTCCAACAATTCTTTATAAAATAAAATATTAATCATTGTGGATTTTAATAACGGGTACCCAATAACATTATTAATAATAATTTTTTTACAGCAATCATATCCACTAGCTTTATCTCCTACATAATACGCAACAATACTATTATGATATTCCAATTCATCGTTGAAATTAGTTTCTAGCACAAACAACTTCCCAACCAATTTATTTGCGCGCTTATATCCTTTAAATCGATGATATAATGAATTCACAAACATATTTTGACTAGTAGATCTCAAATAATTAATCGCCGAAACAATACATTCAATACGTTCAGTGTCATACTCGCACGATTTAAACCAATATTTAAGCGCATTTACCATATCATTCTTGTGTGTATATAATCCGCCTAACATTAAACAACTATAATATTTCTCTTGATCCCAATTCCCCAAATCTAAACATTTTTGATACCACATTATAGATTCGTCGGTATATGCTACCCCTGCATCTTTATAACTCTGTGCACAATAAAAAGCATATCTACATGCCATCCCATAATCAACGTGCAATTCTTTTTCGAATGCATTTTTTAGCACGATTGCATCATCGAAATATTTATTAGGATTTTTACTTCGATTTCCTGCCCGCCCCGAAATAACATAATAATCGCCTTCTAACACAACCTCACCATTCATATAATCGATATTCGCCAATGTTTCGTGTAATACACCTTTGAAACACCATCGTTTTTTATTAGTAATCAATAAAGGACGGGTGTATACAAATCCAGGCCCGAATTGTACTTGATATTTATCGATATTATAGATCGTAGGTAATTTAAAATTGCCTTGAATACTATCATCTGCATCAAAAATAAGCAAATAATCCGTTTTACCGAATGCACATTCAAGTGCCTTTGTTCTGTTATACGCAAAATCTTGCCATTCATGTTCAACTAATTCGCCTGGAATTTTTTTATCGGCGAAAAAATCACGAATAAGTTTTTTAGTATCGTCAGTTGAGCCGGTATCAGAAATAACCCAGTATGCAAATGGAATATAATGACATAAATTATTCAATGTCTCAATGATGATATGTGCTTCATTTTTCACAATCATATTTAAACAAATCGTTGCAGACAATCCTATCTCTGAAATAGATAATGATACCGGCATTTTATTATTATTCTAAATTATAAAAAATATTTTAACTCATTTTTTATAATTATCATTATTTTATGTTATATTATATATTATACAATAAAATCAATATTCTGGAGTATGTTTTTTAAATAAACATCCGGTAGATGACAATCCTTTAATATCTGGATTTACAATATTCGGATTCTGGTTATCACAATTTGCCATCCAGATTTTAATAATACAGAAATTTTTTTTGGGTGATATGGTAATCCCATTTACATTGGTAACAAATGATTGAACCGGGCTGATAGTTCCACCGACAAGAACATAACTAATATCTCGCCATACTTCATGTACATTTTTATTGGCGATTTTATATGAAAAACATCCTCCTGATCTATTTTTGGGATCTTCCCAGATCGGTTTAATGCCGTCTCGCATAAGAAACAACATACAATTTTTAACTAGTACTTCTGGTATGGTTTCGGTAGTAGCAATTGCCTTTTCTACGGTATCCATGGTAATTATTTTTTTATAACTATTAATTGCCCAATCCGTATCATGTGGTAAATGTGCCCACATTGCCCATTTATCTGATAATGGATGTAATGTGGGCACGGATAACTCCTTTTCCGGTTCGTGTTCCATTTTAAATATATTTGTTTCCAATGTAGGTTGGGGAGTTACCATATAATATATTAATATTCAATTTTTTTATATTGTTTTTTATAATGTTATAGTTATTACTGTAATTACTGTGATTTATACAGTTTCATCGTATCCACACATTTATCTTTATCCGATTTTATGGTAATATATTCATTATCAGTATCACTACCGCTGCCATTATTACAAGCAACTCCATTACATACTACTCCATTACAACATTCTGTGGGTGATTTACCAATCACATCAACCGCATCAACCGCATCAACCACATCAACCGCCTCCAAATCTATAGGCAATTGAACTATTGACGAAATATTGCACGACAATAAATTAATTGCATTAGATGCAATATAAGGTCTTAGTTGATACATATTTTCTTCAAATATAATCTCATCCTTTTCAGAAACACTGAACATATTGACATACTGATCGATTATATCCATCGTATAAGTATAAGGCGTCGAGTCGTGCAATATTCCATATTGGTTAAATACTAAATAATATATAAAATCGCGATTAATTCGATTATTTACAACATAAAAATTAATTTTGTGATCTGATAATTCCAATTTATATGTATTATTTTTGACAGGTGAATGAATGGTAATATTTATAGAAATAAATGAATATGTGCATGGTAAATATAAAAACGACGTTGGGATAGTATAATAAAGAATTTTATCAACCTTTCTGGAATTGGACATATTCACAGAATATATCATAAAATCGTAACATGTTGGAGGATTATCGCATATTAAACGACTAGTTGTTTTATAAAAACATTTTCCTCCCGAAACAACTTCAACATCTTCACCAGTGTCTACTCCATTATATATATTTGATAAATATTTCAGAACAGGATATTGATCTAAATCGATAGCATTAATCCAGACCTTAATATATATTTGACATTTACTATACGATAGTATTATTTTAAACGATATAAACATTATAAAATCGTTATACATAACCGGAAAAAAATATCTCATAGCAGTATGGGCCATACCTAAATAAAATAATTTGCTGAATAATGTCATGTTATATTATATCAATAACGAATAATTGTCTAAATTGTTTACAATATATATTTATCTTTTACCGCTTTGCATTGCAGGAGAACTAGAATACGATGACGGGGCGGCCAGCGACACCCTAACAAGATTAGTATTTGAATTTGTCGTGGTAGAATTAGTAGCAGGAGTGGAATTATAGTTAAATGATCCAGTTGCTATATCCAATCCAAAAATATATAATAACATACTAACAACAACAGTCATTAAAATAAATGGAATAAATACAATTATCCATGATATTACACTCATTCCATTCTCGCATAATGCGTTTAATAATAAAGTACACATGGCCATAACTATAAATTTCATGAGTGCCGTATTATATAACCCTTTAAGTGTATCTATAATTATTTGCGTCATTGAAAAAACGACGTATATTAATGCAGGCGAACATAATTTAATCGACATTATTATATTATGCCGAGAAAAAAGGTTCCCCGTCTTTAATATATCCAACTTGATTTCCGGGATCTCCTACCGAATCAATTTCATAAATAGGACCATTATCTTCATTTTCCGCATAATAAGTAACATCATCTATATCAATTTCAATAAGTTCCACTTCTTCTTCCTCCTCTTCCACCTCTTCTTCCTCTTCTTCCTCCTCCTCCTCCTCCTCCTCTTCCTCCTCTTCTTCCTCCTCTTCTTCCTCCTCTTCTTCCTCCTCTTCTTCCTCCTCTTCTTCCTCCTCTTCTTCCTCGTTTTCGGTTTCAATATCATCTACTATTAACACATCTACTACTGCCACAGCCAATTCAACCACTTCTTCAACAATATCCTCTTCCTCTTCCTCCTCTTCCTCTTCCTCCGCCTGACCATTTTCAATAATATTCAAAAAAATATGTTCGCCACAATCATTTAATCCAGGTTCCACCTTAATTTTAATTGCCGGATCAATAACTCCGCAAACACCAACTCCATAATATTTGCGGATATTCTCTAATTCTTGTTTATATTGATCCATTTCATTGCGGCATTTTTCCAATTCACTAGTTAAATGGCGTACAGTAAAATCATATAAAACCTTATTTATTCCATGTTGAATAACATCGCTAACATCATTTAATATAGACCGAATGTCAATTTGGTAATTATTTTGCATTATATTTATGTTATGGGATATTTTATGAGCTGGATAATTAATATTATTAATATCTGTTTAAATTGATTTAAATATTGTTTTATGGTAAATACATAATGGACAATTCCGATAAAATACTAGATGACCGGATTCAAATAATTATGCGCCAAACAGATTATACGTTATTAGAAGCAAAAGAAAAAATGCAATTATTTGATAACGACCACATAAAAGTAATTAAATCATTTATGGGAATCGTTGAAAAAAAGGCACTGCCTATTAAATCAGTAAATCAAGAAATATATAAACAATTGCGTCGTAAATTAGATGATTCAATGCGGGAATATAACAGTAAACAAGAAAGTAAATTGATGGATAAAATACAAAATCCATAACATTGACCATAAATATATATCAAAACAACTTAGACTAAACACCGTTATTAACAATAACAATACCAATAGAATCGACAATAATGGAAATAAAACCAAAACGAGGTAGGCGTACAAAGAAGGAAATCGAATTGGCAAATAATACAGCAACGGCAACAGCAACGGCAACGACAACCGAAGAAAAAGTAGAAAAGAAGGTAAAGGTAGAAAAGAAGGAAAAAGTAGAAAAGAAGGTAAAGGTAGAAAAGAAAGTCAAGCCAACAAAACATCTAATAATAGTTCAATCGCCAAATATAGAGCCATTAAATTTATCATTAAACCCGTCAATGGAAATAGACGTTGTAGATGATACCGAACCCGATAAACCAATGGCAAAAAAAAGAGGAAGAAAACCAAAAGGCGGTAAAATTATACAAAATATCCCGGTGGTTAACACGTATGCCGAGCCGAAACCCAATGTTATTTTACATTTGAAATGTTCAACAAAAGATTTAGAAAATAGTTCAGAATATAATTCAACTTTTATTAATAATAATACAAAAATCGAATCATTTGATTTTTGTTCTAAAAATGAATTATATGAGCTCATTAATCAGGAACCTCAAGAGGGTCAACAACTACAACAACAACTACACCAACAACAACAACCACACCAACAACAACCGATCCAATCTTATATACAAAATCCAGCATTGTCGATTATAGAACAGATTGATTATACTTATAAACCTGAACAACCACAATATCAATACTGTACAACAATAAATACAGATAATTTAGCGGGTAATATAAATAATAACGATAATACCAATAATATAAACAATGTAGACGAAACTAAAAATATTTGGCGTAAACTTAAAATATTAGAGCATGATTTAAATATAAATAACATTAAAAAATCAGCATGTTTTTGGTGTTCGCATGATTTCGATAATCCGCCTATTTATATCCCCAAATTCTTTTTTAAAGAATCGTATCATGTATATGGATGTTTTTGTAGCCCCGAATGCGCAACTGCGCATTTAATGGAAGAAAATATTGACAGCTCAATTAAATTCGAGAGATACTATTTAATTAATCATATTTATTCAAAGATTTACGACTACAAGAAAAATATTAAACCCGCACCAAATCCATATTATATGCTCGAAAAATATTACGGAAATTTAACTATACAAGAATATAGAGCATTGCTTAAAAGCGAACGATTATTTTTAATTGTAGATAAACCATTAACTAGAATATTACCCGAATTCCATGAAGATAATGACGAGTTTATAATTAATAATAAAATTATTCCGTCTAATAATTTTCAAGTAAAAAAACGATTACAGAAAAAAATACAACCTAAAAATAATAATATTTTACACCTTTGATAACTAAACTAAGCATCCACTAAACCAAGCATCCACTAAACTAGGCGTCCACTAAACTATGCGTCCACTAAAATAATCTTCTTTCGTATTTTTTTCTTTTTTTTTTTAACTACCGTATTTTCTGCAGTAATTACCTTTTGGTTAATTCGATTAAATTCATTTGTTAGAATGGATTTAATAAATTCGTAAATAATATATAATATATTTTCGTCGCACATTCCCACAATAAGTATACTTCCGGTCCTAAATATCATAAAGGATACAGTGGTTATATTTTTAACCAACATTCTAGCATCATCCGAAAGTTGAGACCCTGTTTGTATTTCCAGCGTCGGATTATAATAAAATTTGCATTGAATTCCTGGATATGAACATGGATCATAAATGCATTGAATATTATATTTAAATTTCAGAATATCAAACAATAGTTCTCGATTAATATAAAACCCGCAATTAAAATTCGAATTTATTAACACAGTATCGCTATTTTGATTATATCCTATCGTATAATCTAAACACGGTTGTATTTGTTGTATAACATTCAACAACACCTGTTCAAATATATAATCAGTTTGTATTCCAGGTATTTCCAATTTACCCGTATTAAAAACTTTTACATGAAATTCTTTATAAACGTCGTGTATTTTAATACGCATAATCATCACAAAACAATTATAAAATGCACTCTTCCTTTTTGACCGATAACTCAATAAATCTTTTTTAGATACACCAATACTAACCTTCCTAATATCTTTAAACGTAATTCGTCCATTAGGGTTATTAATTGACGTAATTATATGTTGATCGAAATAAACTTCATTTTTAAGATTTTCTTGGATAAAATCGACTTCTTCTTGTGTAGTTGAATTGAATTTCATTTGTTTTTTTATAACCCCGTTAGCAGGCGTAGAGTAAGATAGTACGGGTATTTTCCAAAAAACAGGGTTAAGATCTATCGCTTTATCCAAATACGCGATTTTGGATTTGGTCGAAATATAAATTTCCCCGGATTTAGGAGATTGTAGATCATCGCAATGATTAATATGAGCTTTTAATGCTATATTTATATTGGAATCGACTGGAGATGTATCCTCACATGATTCATCACTATCATTAGTGTACGACGATATAAATTTGTCCCATTCATCATCCACATCATTTCTATTTGTATTAAGCATTATCTTTGTTTTATAATGATATTAAATGGATTCATTTCAATTTTATTTTCTATGCGTATATTATTAATATAACGATATGTACTGCTCAAAATCGCCCATTAATGAAAGACCGATAACAAAAATAATATATATAAATAGTAACAAGGAAAACACTAGTACTACTACAACTTATAGCTTAAATCAACATATATTTGATCCGTCAAAAAGTTCACCTCCCAATGAATTTATGTTAAAACTTCAACAACGCATGAGCGTATATGGTAATAGTATAGTAGTTAGTGGAATTGCACGAGAGAAGATAGTGCATATTTAACATAATGAGAATTTTTACAATCTTGATTATGCATAACATTTTCAACAAATTTCAAAAAATCCGACGTGATTGCAATCAAATCACTACGAATAATATAATTTAAATAATCTTTAATTATTTTTTTTTTATCTATGTTATAATTTATACTTATTTCTTGAATATAGCGTAAATTTGTATCCAACGACTCTTTATTTTTAAATTTTAAATAAAGGGTATTCCAAATATGGTGATTTATAATATTAAAATCAGCATCTAAAATATTTTGATTTGATTGCATATAATTTATCATACTTCTAATATCAGATTTATATAATTGCTGGATTTGATTTATTGAATAATCTGTAATATTTAATTTTTCGGCGGCAGCGATTTGCTTTAAAAAAATTATAATATTTGGTTCGGGTAGTTGATTAAAGCGGATGCGCAAAAATTCATTTTGTAATCCTTCGTCGATTCTACTAATATAATTACATATTAAACAAAACCTTACATTATTCGAATAATTTTGTATTAAATATCGTAGTGCCTGTTGTGCGTTTTTTGTCATTGAATCTACTTCATCCAATATCACAAATTTCATACCCGTATTAAATAATGAATTAGAATTAACAAATTGATGTATTTGAAGACGAATAATATCAATTCCTCTTTCATCTGACGCATTTAGGTGGATTAATAATTCTTTGTTTTTTTTAGTATGTTTTATCTGATATGCGTCAACTAAATTTATAATAGAACTTGTTTTACCTGTTCCAGGTGGCCCGTAGAATAATAAATTTGGAAAATGGCCTGTATCAATAATATTTTGCATAATTATTTTATTCAATGGATCTAAAATAATATCATCTAGTTTATTTGGACGATGTGATTCGACCCATGGTACACTGCTCATTGTTTAATTATACATATATACGAAATATATTTATGTAATTATTTTTTATATATAATAAAAAATAATTGATCGTTAAAAAACATAATAAACCAATATTATATTATACTATTACAATATTAATAATGGCGACAACAACAACAACAACGACGCATAATACATCAACCAGTAAAAATACAGGGTATTTGGAAATATTCTTGGGTGCGATGTATGCATCAAAAACATCCAAGATATTAGAATTGTATAAACAATATACATTTTGTAATGTTCCTGTAATAGTCATTAATCATGCAATAGATACGCGGTATCATGATACGTTATTATCGACCCATGATAAAGTAATGATTCCGTGCATTCAAACCGATAAAATTAGTAATATTTGGTCAGACAAAGAATCGGATAAATATAAAACGTTGCACGAGGCAGACATAATTTTAATAAATGAAGCGCAATTCTTTGATGATTTACAAATTTGTGTCATAGATATGTTGAGAGAAAATAAAAAGGTATATATTGCCGGATTAGATGGCGATTTTGAACGTAATAAATTTGGCCAAATGCTTGATTTAATACCAATGTGCGATAAAGTAACAAAATTGACGGCATTATGTAGTTTATGTCGCGATGGAACACCGGGGATATTTTCATTGCGATTAACCCAAGAAAAACAACAGACCTTAATCGGGTCGGATAATTATATTCCGGTATGTAGATATTGTTACGAGTTACCCCAGTGACAACGTCTCGATAAATTGTTCAATCTGTTCAAAATATTAGTGAATCGATTGACAATGTATCCTTATCCAATTTATCTACAAGATCGTGAATGTTATTATTATTCAATTGATAAATTATTTGTTCAAGTTTATTTATATTTTCTTTAATTGTTAATGAACGCTCTAATATGCATGTAACTATATGATTCATATTAGTTATGTAAATATCCAACGTATTAAATATATGTATTGTAGCTTCAGTCAAAATACTATTATTTATACTTTTTCGGAATTCATTATTTATTTCAAAAATGGATTTTTTATAAACAAATATTATTGCGTCACGGGAAGACAATTGTAAAAATGATTGCCCCCCAGATATTTGTGTAATAAATTCAACATAAAAATAAAAGGATTTTTGTCCGTAATATAATGCCATATCTAAATTTCGTGTGTAATATAAAATTGTATTGAATACATGTGTTATTGTTTTTAATCCGCGTAATATTATAAATTTATTATATATTATTGAATTACTTGCATTAAGTTTAGATACATCATTAATAAAATTTAAATATTCAATTATTAGCTTATTATACATTGATAATATGTCTTTTATGGTATAACTTCCAAAATCGTTTTTGTAATTTTCATTATTATGCAACGAATAAGATATTGACGTATTTGTATTTGTATTATTCGTACTATTCATGTTATATAATACAACTAAACTAAATAAATCAAAATAAGTATTTAATTAATAAAAGATATAAAGACTTTTAAAATTTTATAATATAAATGTCGGACGAACAAAAGGTTGTGGTAAGTGGCGGGTCGGCCGTATCTAGTCCAGGTGACGCAATGTATAGATTGCCGAGTGAAGTGACCTTGAAACATGCCGCAAAATTGGCGATTGTCGAGGACAAACCTATTATGTTGGATTATTGGTCGGATTCGTTGGACAAGAAAGCATTAGTTGGAGTTAAGGATAATGGTGAAAAATTGCTTGTTCGTTCGGCAGATGAATATACATCATCCATTGCTAAATTTTATAAGAGTGGAGGAGATTATATTATCATCACCGAAAATTCTATTTATTTGGTTAGTTCCGACATTCCCACACGGAAAATTTCGTAAACTCATATTCCTAACAGCTTCATAATTTATAATTCATATTTCCTAAATTTTATTATAAACCAAAAAAATCAATAAAATATAATATTGTGCTAACATATAAATGTCAAATGGTAATTTCTATGTTGGAAAAGGCGGATTTTCGTATAAAAAAAGTAGCGGGGCTGGTGGACGCAGAAATCATCCATTTGGACTTATTACTGGTATTCCGGCAAATGTAAATAATAAATATGTTCCTGGATCAGGAGTGGGCGCATCAAGCATAGCCAATCGTCGCGCAAAACTTATTCGCGCAACAAGTTGCAATGCAAATCAACAATGCGGTCGTTATTATATGCAGTTGGGATTATATCCCGTTCTCACATCACTGCATCCGATGGGTTAGTTTGAATTATAATTCCCATTGAATTGTACCGGTCTAAATCCTGATCCTGATCCAGATCCAATTCTATAATTAGTATATCCTTGTCTAGGCGACGCAACGAAACTTGGACGAAGATTTCCATATGTTTGGAATTGTAGTGTTTGATAATATAATGGATTATTGATAAAATCACGCGGACCCTTTTTCGCTTGAGTTTGAATATTATACCATAAATAATTAGTAATTCCGACCCGATTTCCGGTGCCGGCTTTAAGTGGTCCTAGACCGCTATGTGCGTCTGAATTATTGATATACGATTGAATACTTCTTACTTTTCTTGGTCGACCTGCCATTTTTATTTTAGTGTTATATAATATAAAAATATAATATTATAAAATTTTTATGATTTTTATAATATGATAAATTGAAGCCCTAACCAGAAGTCGAATCTGGGACCTTTTCATTACAAGTGAAATGCTCTAACCACTGAGCTACTAGGGCAAATATTAGTGTTAAACTATACATGTAATAGGATACCATTGATAATGCGTATGTAAATTATATACATTATACATTATATACAATAATAATACATCTTTATTTTTATTTATACGCACCTAAATTTTCGAGTCCCGCTATCTTGTCCCGCTCATAATCATCAAATTTCGCCTAATAACGAAACTCATCCGGGATTTACCCAAACAGATGCATAATTGATAAATCCTATCCAACCACCTCCCCCCAATATATACAAATACTATTTCTTTAAGTTATTTTTATTTATATGTTATTGTTTATTGCTGAATTTATGAATTCATCAATATTAGTATTACACATCAACGGAAGAAATGTATTTATTTTCTCGTCGGGCCAATCCCACCACTTTATTTCCAATAATTTAGAAATTTGGACATCAGTAAATCGATACCGTATTAGCGCGGCTGGATTCCCGCCAACAATAGAATACGGCGCCACATTTTTTACAACATGACTATTGTTAGCAATAATCGCACCATCACCAATAATGAGTCCAGACATAATAACCACATTATCAGCGACCCAGACATCATTGCCTATAATTACATCTCCTTTTGTACCC
>TBL_comb47_HYPODRAFT_10000896_pt1 | contig 39197 bp, 26 predicted proteins | sample TroBogypolimnion_40_FD_10682 | JGI IMG/M metagenome (IMG submission 10682)
TGCGGCAAGGTCTTTTCCAAGGCGGTCGGTCTTGACGACGAAAATGTTTTGCAGCTTGATAATATTCGTCCTCCGGCCTGTCCGATCTGCAATTCCGAAGAAGTAAAATACCTCAAGCCGGAAACTAAGCCGGCCGGCAAGTGACAGCAAAAAATTAACCACAGCGCGCATAGCCGCAACCAAAACTGATCAAATAAAAGCAACTAAATACACTTTATCCACAAAACACACAAAATACGGAAAGTCAAAATTAACCCTGGGAGCGCCGGTCGCCTGACCGGCATTCTTCAATGTTCTAATACAACGTTTATAGGAAAATCTATAAATATATCTTCGACTGCGTCGGAGTCGAACAATCCGCGCTTTTTTATGCTATAAACGTTCGATGCCTTCAGCATCGGATTTTCGCGGTTTTGTTTTATCCTTGAAAAATCATGATTTTACTTGACTGTTTACGGGAAACTCCTTATATTTCACCATTCAATTGAACAAAGGTGTGTTGATGAATTAATGTGGAGGGTTATGCTCCGTCATAACCGGGTTTCATGGAGGGTTATGCTCCGTCATAACCGGGTTTCATGGAGGGTTATGCTCCGTCATAACCGGGTTTCATGGAGAATTCCCGCGATTGCGGGAAGGGAACGGTTGCCGCGGAGGTCAACTCTCCAGCGACGAAACCGATTATTCTCGCAACTTAGAAGAAATGACATTATATCAGCACACCACTGAAAAACATACAAAAAACATAGAATGGAGTTCCGGGAACATGATTTACAGACGGGAATTCATCGGCGAAGCGTTGGGCACATTTGTGCTGGTGCTGTTCGGGTGCGGCTCGGTCGCGGTCTCTGTCTTGTTCAATGCGCATCAGGGGCTGATGCAGGTGGCCCTGGCCTGGGGAATCGGAGTAACGCTTGCCATTTATCTCACGCGGCACTTGTCGTGCGCTCATCTCAATCCGGCGGTAAGCCTGGCGATGGTCGCCAGCGGACGCATGTCCCCGCAAAAAATGCCGGTCTATCTCGTCGCCCAATTTACCGGCGCAATCCTTGCCGGTTTGACCTTGTACCTGCTGTTCTCGCCCACCATCGCGGCATACGAACATGCCCACGGCATCGTTCGCGGCACGGCGGAATCGGTAAAGACGGCCATGATGTTCGGCGAATATTATCCCAATCCCGGCGCCGCGGCCGTTGTTTCCCTGCCCCTGGCGGCAGGCGCGGAAGCGTTCGGCACGTTCCTGCTGGTGCTGATGATTTTCGCCATGACGGAAGGATGCAATGTGGGGCGTCCTGACGATGCCCTGGCGCCGGTGTTCATCGGCCTGACCGTGACCTCAATCATCTGCCTGATCGCGCCGCTGACGCAAGCCGGGCTGAACCCCGCGCGCGATTTTGGTCCCCGCCTGGTGGCCTGGCTCACGGGTTGGGGTAATGCCGCGTTTCCTGACAGCGTCGGCGGTTTCTTTCATGTGTACATATTAGCTCCGCTGATCGGCGGGGTGATCGCCGCGCTCTTTTTCGTCCGCGTGTTGGAACCGGCGATGAAACGCCCCTCCGTCCGATGCGATTGCCAGTCTGACAAACCTGACTCCACAAAATGAGAATTCTATGAATGTAGTAAAAACAAGCTGTTTCAGTTAACCTTGGAATTGCTTTTAAAACTATCTTAACCACAGAGACACAGAGGCACAGAGAAAACTTTTTATTTTGGATTGCGTTGCGTCAATTCATTATCCCGACGGGATACAACGTTTATAGGAAAATCTATAAAATATATCTGCGACTCCGCCAGAGTTGAAGAATCCGCGTTCTTTTATGCTATAAACGTTTGATGCCTTCAGCATCGGATTCTGCACCGCCTCTCTCTCTGCTTTGTTTTATCCCGTTTCCGGCGTAATCACAAAAAAAAGCATTAGTTTCAAAAATGCATTTTACAGCCTTTCTTGAGTTTATCCGTACTTCCTGGATTGACAAAACTCCTATATTGTAGAATCAAGACACTAATTGTTAAATAAAAATTTATTGAAAATTGAAAATGATAAAACAAAATAACAACATCCTCAAAGCGGTCTCTAAACACTCGGAGTATGGGGTGGAAAGAATGGGGCCTATGGGGCCTATGGGTCTTATGGGGCCTATGGGCGCGGCTGGAGGCCGAAAAAGCAAGAGATGGGAATAATGGGAATAATGGGAATAATGCGGGGAGTGTCCAGAATGTCCGACTGGTCCGACAAGTCCGACCAGTCCGAGTTTCCACAACTGCGGGAAGGGCAGGGGTGTCCAGAATCAGCGTGAAAGGTGTCCAAAATGGTTATAAAACTGAAATACGTTGTACTGAATGGGACTCCAAAGTCTCGGAGTGCGGGAGCGGAAAACATGTGGCCTATGGGGTGCGGCTGGGCCGGAAAAGACTGGGAAGACTGGGAAAGGGATGTCCAGAATGTGCGTGGCATGTGTCCAGAATGTCCGACCTGTCCGACCTGTCCGACTGGTCCGACAAGTCCGAGTTTTCCACGACTGCGCGAAGGGCAGGGGTGTCCAGAATCAGCGTGGAGGTGTCCAAAATGGTTATAAAACTGAAATACGTTGTGCTGAATGAGGCTCCAAAACCTCGGAAATGCGGATCGGGTGTAGTGCCGTCCGTATCGGACGGGGGCCGGAACATCCCTCTCAGAGAGAGGAAACAGTTCTGCACAATGGGGGTCCAAAATGTCCGGAATGAAAGAGTCTCCCATAAGACCCATAAGACCCATAAGACCCATAAGACCCATGAGTACCATAAAAAGCGTTACGCAAAGCAGGTGTCTGGAATGAGGTTATATGCTGTCCAGAATGTTCTACCGGCAGGGGTAAAACAATTATTTCCGGAAAGTCAGAATCTCCCAGCCTTTTTTCATGGCCAGTTTTTTCAAGTCGGAATCGGGGTTGACGACAAACGGGAAACCCACGGCGTCCAGAATGAAGCGGTCATTGATGCTGTCGCCATAATAAGCGGCATTGCTCAGGGACAGGCCTTTGTCACGGCAGAATTTTTCAGCCAGGGTGACTTTGCCCTGGGCGGCGGCATATACTCCGGTAAATTTGCCGGTATAGCGTCCGTCGGCATTGATTTCCAACTCGGTGGCAACGATCCGGTCAATGCCGAAATAATCCGCCAGCGGTTTGGCGATGATCCGGTTGGTGGCGGTCAGCAAGACCACCAGATGGCCCGCGGCGATGGTCTTCCTGACCAGCGCTTCCGCCTCCGGATAAATCTTGGATTTGACCATAACTTCGAAATGTTTCCGGCACAAAGCCGACATTTCAGCCTCAGTGCGGCCGATGAATTCATTGAGTTGAAAGAGCGTGAAGGCATCAGGATCGAGGCAGCCTTTCAGATAGGTCTGGTAAAAATCGGCGGCGGTTTTCAGCGCCTCCGGCGGAGCCAGTTTTTCCGCCACCATAAAGTCCTTCCAGGAGACGTCGCAATCATTGTCAATAAGGGTATGGTCCATATCAAAAAAATAAAACTCAGGAGAACCTTTCATTATCTGTACCGGAAACCTTTCTTTGTGTTTAATAATTTCATGCGGAAGCTGCTCAAAAACAGCCTTTCAGCAGCCTCATGGTTATCTGGTGAACTGCTGCTGGAGTTCAGATATTTCCCTGGAGAATTGCTCCAGCAATGCGCTGACTTCTTTTTCGTCGGTCGACTCGGCGGTAAGCCTGAGCACCGGTTCCGTATTCGACGGACGAATCAGTATCCAGGATTTGTTCATTCTGATTCTGAGCCCGTCAAGCAGAATCGGGTTCTGGTCGGCGTACTTCCGGCAGAAGTGCCGGACGATCTCGCGGGCGGCGAACGCCGGACACTGGAACTTCTTAGTGCGGTTGCAGTAACGCGGCAGACTCCGGACAATTGCATCCAGCGGCTGCCCGCTGACGGCCAGCATTTCCAGGATCAGGGCCATTGCAACGTAGCTGTCCCGTCCGGGGTGGATTCTGCGCCAGATGACGCCGCCGCTGTTGCCCTCGCCGCCGATTTCAGCATCGAGTTCGACCATTTTTTCAACAACATAAATTTCGCCGACCTTGGTATAAACCACTTCGCAGCCGTAGGAAGCCGCGACATCTTCCAATGCCCTGGTCGTCTGGATGTTGGCGGCGACAATGCCGGGATTCTCCGACAGCACATGGTCGGCGGCAAGCACCAGCGTGTATTGTTCGCCAATCGCCCGGCCCAGGTTATCCACGACCGCCAGGCGGTCGCCGTCCGGGTCATGGGCAAAGCCGATATCGGCGCCGGCAGTCTTCGCAAACTCTTCCAGTGCGCTAAGATTTTCCGCAACCGGTTCCGGGATGCGTTCAAAAACGCCGTCCGGACGGTCAAAAATAGTCACCACTTCGCAGCCCATCGCCTCCAGAAACGGCCGGGTGAACAAAGCGCCGACCCCGTTGCAGCAATCTACCGCGACTTTGAACTTCCTGGCGCGGATGGCCCGGACGTCAATATGCTTAAAAATCTTCTTCTGATGAATTTCGAACGCATCCGGCATCTGGCGGACATCGCGATAATCCTGCTCCTCGGCATAGTTCAGATCCTGCTGATTATAAATATCCAGCAGTTCATCGGCTTCGTGGCTGTCCAGGAACATGCCTTTCGGCCCGATAAACTTCAAAGCGTTCCATTCCACCGGGTTATGGCTGGCGGTAATCGCGATTCCGCCGTTGGCGCTGATTTCCTCAACCATCAGTTGAACGGTAGGAGTGGGGGCAATCCCCAGAATAACCGGCTGACAGCCGACCGCCAGCAGCCCGGCGACAACCGCATGCTCCAGCATTTCGCCGGAGGGTCTGGTATCGCGTCCGATAACCACCCGGCCCCCGCCGACATATCTGCCGAAGGAGGAGGCAAAAGAAGAGACCAGCAGCGGGGTGAGCGATTCGCCGACAATGCCTCTTACTCCGCTGACGCCGACTTTGAGGGTTTTTCTTAAATTGGTCATGACGCCACCAGCCTTTCGATCAGCCCGCGGACATACAGTGCGCGATCCACGGCCATTTCCCGGTTTTTATACTCAGCGATCATCCTGATTACCGGCTCGGTAGCGGCGGCGCGCAGGCTTATCCAGCCGTCCTGCCAGTCAAAACGCAAACCGTCATCCTCATTGATTTTGGCATCGGCGAAATGCTTTTTAAGGCTGCGGATTACCGCATAAGCATGGGAGGAAGGGCAGTTGATTACTTTCTTCACGATAAAATATCGAGGCAGCGCGGCCGCCAATCCGGACACCGTCATTTTCCTGACCGCCATTGATTCGAGCAGCATGGCCGCCGCCATAAAACCGTCGAACCCGTTCACCCAGCCCTTGACGCTGACGCTGCCGCTGCCTTCGCCGGCCATGATCGCCCCGGTTTCAGCCATTTTATCAATCATATTCGCCTGTCCGACCCTGGTTTTTTCCAGTTCACAGCCATATTTTGCCACAATATCGTCCAGGGTTCTGGTCGAACATAAATTGGTTACCACGGTATGACATCCGGGATTTTTTGACAGCACATAGTCGGCGATCAGCGGGAAAGTATATTCTTCCGAAAGCGTTTCCCCGGTATCAGTCACTACCGCCAGGCGGCTCATGTCAGTATTGAAGACCAGCCCGCAGTCGGCTTTCAGCGGCGCCATGATGGACTGCACCTGAAAACCGCTGCGCGGACGCGGTTCCGGTTCATGCGGCAGAATCCCGGAAAGCAGATTATTAATGGCAATCATTTTGATTCCAAGGCGGGACGCGAATTTTTCGGCAATAACCGAGCCGGTGCCGTTGCAGAAATCCGCCACCACCGTAAACTTGGCCCGGCGGATTGCTTCAACATCAACTTTCGAGCACAGCGCGTCAAGATACTGATCGCCGGCATCAAGCGGGATCGAATGCACTTTGCCGATCTTGTCCCAGTTCATTGCCTGATAGCGGTGGCTGTGGTAAATATCCAGCATTTCCTGGATTTGAATGCTGTTGAAATAAGCGCCGTTTGCCGCCAGCGGGATAATCGCGTTCCAGCCCGCCCCCTGATGCCCGGCCCCCAGCAGCAGCGCCCCGTCGGCCTTCAGGTGAGGAACCATGAAATGCAATTGCGGGGCGGAAGTGATCCCGGCGTCGTAAACCTGGCAGCCGCAGCTCAGCAAAGCGGAAAATACGGCATGGCTGACCATGTCCGAGGATATTCTGGTATCCCTGGCGACAATCACGCTGCCGCCGTTGAGAAACGTCCCGAAAGCGGAAGCAAAGTCAATGATTCTGGCAGGGGCGAGGCCGGAGCCGATAACTCCGCGCATGCCGGCAACACCTAACTTCAGGGATCGCATTTATTCTCCGTTATTCAAGAGTTTCAATACACCAGTTACTGGGGTTAATATAATCATTACTTGTAAAACTCAAAATTAACATCTGCTTTTTTTAAATATAAATCTAATACTGTATCAGGCGCAAAAAAAAAGCCAGGAATCGAATCCTGGCTAAATTAATGAAATGAGGCAGACGATTAATAGTTCTTGTCGTCGTCGTCAAAGCCTTTTTCGTTGAAGTCTTCAAAGGAGAAGTCTTCGTCCTGGAATTCCTCCTCGTCAAAACCTTCACCGAAAGCTTCTTTAAACTCATCGTCAAACTCATCGCCGCCGAAGCCCTGAGTGTCGAGATCATCGCCGAAATCGGGAGCATTGAACTCTTCGTCAATATCGATATCGCCATCTTCGTCAAATTCAGCGCTGTCAGCATCGGCAAAAATAGTATTGACGCTGACGATAGCCCCGCACTCCGGACAGCACCCGTCTTCAGCTTCGATAGAACTTTCACTTACTTCAATATTGCAGTATGGACAAATTGTTCCCATATTCACTCTCCTTAAATTGTTATATTTAATTAAATAGTAATATTATATCTATTTATTTACAGGCAGTATTATATTGATAAACGGCCAAATGTCAATCCCTGTTCAAACTAATTTTGAAAAAAATATTGCAAGAAAATAGCCTGACGGCAATTATAAACTGCCAATATTCTCCGTCTGGCGGGAATTCCACCTGAAAATTAACATTTTCTCACTGTCAGGCCAACATTCAGGCTTAATGACTGTTCCACGGGTAATTCTTCCGGAATGGCTTATCATAAAGAATTCAAAGAATGCCCGAAATATCAGGTCTGGAATTGATTTGCACCTTTTGAAGCTGTAAATTTTAGAGTTTGAAACTAACGGTGAATATGAGGCGCTTATGTGCGGAATCGCAGGAATAATCAATTTAAACGGGAAGCCGGTTCCGGAAGATATTCTGGTCCGGATGAACGACGCCCAGGCGCATCGCGGCCCGGATGACCACGGCATTCTCATTGACCGGAATGTCGGGCTGGCGCATCGTCGGTTGTCAATCATTGACCTGGCACAGGGACATCAGCCGCTCGGCAACGAAGACGGCAGCATCCAGATCGTGTTCAACGGCGAAATCTACAACTGCCTTGAACTGCGCCGCAACCTGGAACAACGCGGGCATATCTTCAAAACCCGTTGCGATACCGAAGTCATCGTCCACCTCTACGAGGAATACGGAGCCCGGTGTGCCGAAAAACTGGCCGGGATGTTCACCTTCGCAATCTATGACAGCATCCGCCGTAAAATGCTGTTCGCCCGCGACCGTCTCGGCAAAAAACCGCTGATTTACTTCAGGAACAGTGAATATTTCCTGTTCAGCAGCGAACTTGGCGGAATGAAAATGCATCCGGCAATGCCTGCCGAATTGAATTTGCAGGCCATCCATGACTATCTTTCACTGCAATACATTCCCTGTCCTGGCACCGTATTCAAAGGCGTCTGCAAACTGCCGCCGGCTCATTATCTGGAACTCAACCTGGAAAACGGCAAAACCGTGCTTGAGCGTTACTGGCAGGCGGATTATTCGGTCAAAACCGATTTGAGCTTCAAAGACGCGGTAAACAAACTCCGGGAACTGCTGTTTGCCGCGGTTGAACGCCGTTTGATGTCGGATGTGCCGCTTGGCGCATTCCTCTCCGGCGGACTGGATTCCAGCATTATCACCGGCATTATGTCCCGGCTGTGCAAACAGCCGGTAAAAACATTCACCATCGGCTTCAATGAAAGCCAATACGACGAACGCAGTTACGCCCGGGCCGCTGCTGCGGCGATCAACCGGCAGGCGAATTTCCCGCTGGAATATCACGAAAAAATGGTTGATCAGAACGATTTTCCAACGCTGGAAAAGCTGGTCGCCCATTACGGCGAACCGTATAGTGACGCTTCCATGCTGCCGACTTTCATGCTGAGCCAGTTCACCAGGGAAAAAGTAACCGTTGCGCTCAGCGGCGACGGGGCCGATGAAATATTCGCCGGTTACGAAAGATATCTGTTAATTAAATACTCGCAAATGCTGAATGTGATTCCCACTCCGCTCAGGAAGCTATTTTTCGGCAGTCTGAGAAGACTCTTAAACAACGGCGCCGGAGAGCGTACTCTCTCGGGACGGCTGAACCGCACCCTGCGGATCGCGGCGTCATCCGGCGAGCGCCGTTATCTGGATATCATCAACCGTTTCCGGGAACCGCTGAAAAAACAGCTTTACGGCGGCAGATTCGACAACTTCAAGCCGACGGATACGTATGAGATATTCAACGCCGCGTTAAAGCAGGCAACCGCGACCGGGGCGGTCGAAAAAGTCATGGAAACGGATCTTTATACTTATTTGCCGGGAGATATCCTGACTAAGGTGGATATTGCCTCCATGGCCTGTTCCCTCGAAGTCAGAAATCCGTTCCTGGACCATGAAGTGGTTGAATTCGCCGCGTCGCTGCCGCTGACATACAAGCAAAAGGGAACATCCCGCAAACACATCTTGAAAGAGGCTTTTAAAGATATGCTGACGCCGGAACTGCTGAACCGGAACAAGCGCGGATTCGGCGTTCCGCTGGCAACCTGGTTCAGAGGCTCGTGGAAAACCATTCTGCAGGAACGCCTGCTTGAAGGCAGACTTGTCAAAGAGGAGTTTTTCAAGCAAGATGCAGTCGGCAAAATGCTGGAAAGCCATTGTTCCGGAAAAGCAGATTTCAGCTATCCGCTATGGAGCCTCCTGCTGCTTGAATTGTTTCTCGAACAAAATCCCCAATGTAAATAACCGGTATTCGCCATCTCAGCGGAACAACCGACTCCGAGTTGTTAGAGAGCCGTTGAACGGAACCATTTTTATCACAGAGGCTTAGCGCGGCATAGCCGCAACCAAAAAGATTTCGCCCCTGGCGACCAACGTTTCGGCGTTGGATCACGCCCGGCGAGCCGCCGGTGGCGAATAACGGGGAAACAATATTTTGTTTGCGGGGTAAACCCGGACAGTTCCGGGTTCCCCCTAGCGACCCTCCTCCTGAACTTAATTCCACTGGAGTTAAAAATGGTTCCGCGCAAATGTGCGTTTCTCTATCACTATTTTGATCATCCGGAAGTGGGTTTTGGTCATGTGCGGATACAAGTTTCGGGCTCTCAGCCCATGGAGGGCAGACGATTTTCAGTTAGTCACATTTCCTGGCAAAGGCGGACATGCCATTAACGGATTCAGAAATCATGACCTGTCCGCATTTCTTTTTGGCAGCAATCAGGCAGATGATGAAAAAGAAAAAAGACGGCGGTCCGGAGTGGCGACTCGCCGGATCAGGTTACTCCGGGCGCATGGACCGACTCGTAAAGTTCCACGCGTAAACAGGTATGTTGTCACGGAAAAAGGACAGAAATTAGCCACAGCTTTACTGAGCGCGTCAAACGTTGAGATTGAGAAACTTATGGAAATGACTGCATGAAAATCTTTCTAAAAAAACAAGGAATATGGGTTGATTGCGCGCTTGCCGCGCAATAACCCCTCTTGAAGATGACGGATAGTAGTATGAAGTTAATGAAGAGTTTTAAAGTAATAACGAATTTCAATGCATGGTAAAAGAGGATTTCTTTGTGCAATGCCTTCGGCGGGTAAATCTCTGTGTCTTTGTGGTTAAGAATGGTTTTGCCCGGATATCTCAAAGTTGTTTGAAAATTAAAAGCGACTGTGTTCACCGGCACTCCAAAGTCGGAGTTGTCTGGCCTATCCCAGTCTTCCCAGCCTTCCCATAAGAGGACACTTGCTCAAAGTCTCGCTAAAATGTCGAAAAGTGAGAAACGCGAGAAAAGTTGACCACAACGGCACAGAGACTCGGAGAAAACTTTTGTCTTTTTACTTTTGTTTTTTATCTTTGCCCATGCAGTCATTATTTATGGCAAGAAAGCTGTTTTTGAAACTGAAATAATTTAAAACTGTGATATATTGGTTAAATCATACATTTTTAAATTGACTTGACAATGTTTGATATTTTATTAAATTGTTTATAATTATTTTTAAAAGTAAAGCAATATTATCAATAAGAAAGTATCGGGGGACGCCATGTATAAAGAACTGCATGATAAGTTGTCAAAGTACGGTCAGCAGCATCTGCTGCAATTCTGGAAAGAACTGGATTCAGCCCGTCAGGAAAACCTGGCGGCCCAGCTCAATGCCATTGACTGGGAAAGTCTGACCGGACAGATTAAGGCGTATGTGTTGAAACAGCCTGAAGTTGCCATTCCGCATGATCTCTCCCCCGCGCCGTACTTTCCGCTGCATACCAAGGAGTCCGACCTGATCGAACTGTACAAGAAGGCGACAGCCAGGGGCCATGAACTGCTGCATGACGGAAAAGTCGGGGCGCTCACAGTGGCCGGCGGGCAGGGTTCCAGGCTCGGATACGAAGGGCCGAAGGGAACTTATCCGATCACTCCGGTAAAGCACAAAACCCTGTTCCAGTATTTTGCCGAATCCATTTTGCGCCTGAACGCGAAATATGACCAGGAAATGAACTGGTACATCATGACCAGCAAGCTCAATGACTTGCAGACTAAAGACTTTTTCGAGAAGAACGATTATTTCGGGCTCAAGCAGGATAAAGTTATTTTCTTCACCCAGGGCACCATGCCGGCCATCGGCAATGACGGCAAGCTGCTGCTGGCGGACAAAGATTCGCTGGCGCTGGCGCCCGACGGTCACGGCGGCACCCTGCTGGCCTTGAAGCGTTCCGGCGCGCTCGGCAGAATGAGGGCCGACGGGATTGATTATATTTCCTATTTCCAGGTGGACAATCCGCTGGTGTCGATTGTAAATCCGCTGTTTCTCGGGCTGCACGCGATTGAAGAGTCGGAAATGAGCGCGATCATGCTGGCCAAAACCGGGCCGTTTGAAAAGCTCGGCAATTTCTGCATGTCCGGCGGCCGGCTCCAGATCATCGAATACAGCGATCTGCCGGAGGAACTGGCCAAAGCGAAACATCACGACGGATCCCTGAAATTCATTGCCGGCAGCCCGGCCATCCACATCATCAGCCGTAAATTCGTCGAAACGCTGACCGCCGACGGCAAATTGAATCTGCCCTGGCATCGCGCCGATAAAAAAGTTCCTTTCATCAACAGCAAAGGCGAACTGGTGACTCCTGAAACGCCCAATGCGGTCAAACTGGAATCATTCATTTTTGACGCGCTGCCGCTGGCGTCCAAAACGGTTGTCCTTGAAGCAGACCGGGCAGAGGAATTTGCGCCGACCAAAAACAAAACCGGCGTGGACTCCGTCGAAAGCTGTCAGGCAATGATGATCGAAAGAGATGCCCGCAGGCTGGAAAAGGCGGGAGTGAAAGTTCCCAGAGGCAAAGACGGAAAACCGGCAATCGCCGTTGAAATATCGCCGCGAGTCGCCGTTGATGATGAAGACGTCATCGCATATTGCCGGACTCATGGAATAAAAGACCTGATTTCCGGTCATGAAGGCGTTTATCTGTCATGATTAAAATCGTCGAAATTCTTATTGATGATATTTTAAATGACGCGGCAGGTTGTTCTGAGATCATCCACGGGGCCTGCCGGCGTAATCCGGGACTTCATGTCACCGGCCTTTCCGCCAATGAAACGATGGTTTTTATTTCGCTGGAAGATACGCCTTCAACTTCGGGGATGATGCAATACCGTTTTGCCGAGCTGTCGGAACTCGATAAAGACCTGATTGCCTCGGAAATGAAATCCCGTTATTATGCCGGGTTCACCACTGTGGGCAGTTTCATTTCCGGCAAAAATGTCTGGGCGCTGTTTGCGGCCCCGGTCAATCAATCAGCAACAAAGTGACAAACTATGCGGAATATATTCACACCAGATAAAAGCGTAGAGCTCCCGGAAGACATCCAGTCACAAAAATCGATCAATTACGCTTACGGACTGATTATAATTGTCGCCTTGATTACTCTGTTCGGCCTGACCATGCTTTATTCCACCTCGTACAACACCGCCGGCACCAAATTCTTCTATAACCAGTTAATGTGGTCGGCTATCGGAGTTCTTTCTGGGGCGTTTGTGTTCACCGTCGGGTATAAGAAACTGGGGGAATACAGCATGCTGCTGATTATTGCCGCCACCGTGCTGCTGATTATCGCCGACTTCTGTTTTCCCGCTGTAAAAGGGGCGCATCGCTGGATCAGGATAAAATTTATCGGGGGCCCGTTGAGCATTCAGCCGTCGGAACTGGCGAAAATAGCCATCGCGCTGTACATCTCAAAATATTGCGCCGACAATCTGCGTTTTGTCAATGAGATTTTTTGCAAAGAGGGGCCGATCCGTCCGTGTATTGTATGCGGCATCGTAATTTTCTTCGTCCTGGCCGGCAAAGACCTTGGAACCACAATTCTGCTGGTGACAGTATGCCTGATCGTCTTTTTCGCGTCCGGCATGAGGTTGCTGTATATTTTACCACCCATAATTTTCGGCGGTCCCTTGCTGTTTATTGTCATCAAAAAATTCGACCCGATGCGCTGGGCGCGGCTTACCACCTTCATGAACCCGGAAGCTGACCTCCAGGATGAAGGCTACCAGTTATGGAATTCGCTGCTGGCGCTGGGGTCCGGCAAATGGTTCGGGATCGGCTTCATGGAAAGCCGCCTGAAAGCCAAATATCTGCCGGAGGCACACACTGACTTCATTCTGTCCATTGTCGGCGAAGAGTTGGGGCTGATTTCGCTCTGCCTGGTGGCGCTGGCGTATATTGTCTTTATGTATTTTGCCCTGAAAATAAGCTTAAACTCCAGAACCAGGCATGGAATGCTGCTCGGGCTGGCAGTCACTTCCGTGCTGATATTTCAGTCAGTCATTAACATCGGCGTCGTCTCCGGCGGCCTGCCGACCAAGGGTATGCCCGCCCCGTTCATCAGCTACGGCGGCAGCAACCTTATGATGTGCATGACCGGAGTCGGCCTGCTGCTTAACATCGCGGCGGAAACCGCATCTCCCGGCTTCAATGATGAGATTATAGCGGCCATCAAAAAGAAATTTGCATTCCTGACTTTTTTCAGGAGAAAAAAATGAACCCTCAAAAATCACCTAAGGAATTGAAGCGGCTGGTAATAACCTGCGGCGGTACCGGCGGCCATTTCTTTCCGGGACTCAGCATCGCCAGGGAATTTAAAGAAGAAGGCGGCGAAGTGCTGCTTTTCCTCAGCGGCAAAAATGCGGACGCCCAGGCGGATATTGCGACGCTTCACGGGATTGATTCCGTAAAATTGACATCCTCGCCGCGCCCCAACAGCGTGACCGGCGTCTATAAATTCACGACTGATACGCTTTCCGGCATCATCACCGGGCGCAAACAACTGAAGAAGTTCAATCCGGACGCGCTGCTGGCGATGGGCAGCTTCACTTCGCTGCCTTCAGCCATTGGCGCTCTTATGCTGCATATCCCGATATTCCTGCACGACGGCAACGCCAGGGTGGGTAAAGCCAACCGCCTGCTCAGCCGCTGGGCCAAACACCTGTGTACAGCTTTTCCGGCGGTTAATGCTTCACATCTCCGCTGTCCGTATTCTTTTACCGGGATGCCGGTCAGGCCGGAACTGCTCGGCAGCACAATCAGCAAGAAAGATGCGATCCAAAGCCTGAACGTAAAGTTCGGTTCCATTCTTGACCCGGAATTGCCGACCATGCTGATTTTCGGCGGCAGTCAGGGCGCGGAAATATTCAACCGCACTTTCCCGGAAGCCATGCAGGAATCCATCAACCGGCAATTTCAGGTACTCCATTTGACCGGACACGGTAAATTCGAAATGGTAAACAGTACTTATGAAAAAGCATTTTTCCCATCCCTGGTGTTGCCTTCAGCCTCGGAAATGGACCTGTTCTACCAGGCGGCGGATGTCGTAGTTTCCCGTTCCGGCGGCAGTACCATCGCGGAACTGACCTTGTTCGGCAAGTTCGCCTTCCTGGTTCCATACCCTTACGCGGCGGAAAACCATCAGTATGACAATGCCTTATACATGAAAAACGGCGATGCCGCGGAAATCATAGACAACGCCGATTGTACCAAGGAAAAAGTGGCAAAGCTGCTCGACCGCTGGCTGGAAAACCCGGAAAAATACCGCGAACAGGGCGTCAAGGGCAAAGCGTTGAGCAGACCGCGAGCCGCCGCTGACATGCTGCAAGTTATCCGTGACGGACTGGCGAAATAGCCTCATTTCATACTCGCAGGACATAAAAAACGCCCGGAAAAATTCCGGGCGTTGATTGTTTCAGGCCGGGAAATACCGGTCAGTATCTGCTCTGTTTGCTGTTGGCCAGCATTCTCAGACGCAGGGCGTTGAGCTTAATGAACCCTTCGGCGTCGTGCTGATCATAAACATCTTCTTTCTCGAATGTGCAGATTTTTTCGTCATAAATACTGTATTCGGAACGTCTGCCGGTAATATGGCAGGCGCCTTTGAAGAGTTTGACGCGGACGTCGCCGGTGACGAACTTCTGGCTTTCGGTAATCGCCACCTGAAGCATTTCACGCTCTGGCGCATACCAGAAACCGTTGTAAATCATTCTGGCGTAGTTCGGGATGAAGCTGTCGCGCAGGAACATGACTTCCTTGTCCATGGTAATGGTTTCGAGGGCGCGATGGGCGGTATGCAGAATCGTGCCGCCGGGAGTCTCATAGACCCCTCTGGACTTCATGCCGACAAAGCGGTTTTCGACAATATCAATTCTGCCGACCGCGTGTTTGGAACCGAGCTCATTGAGCTTAATCATCAGCTTGGCGGGAGAAAGCGTTTTGCCGTTGACTTTGACCGGAATACCCTTCTTGAAGGAAATAATCACATCTTCCGGCTCATCAACCGCTTTGCTCAACGGTCTGGTCATTACCGAAAGATCGTCCGGCGGCGCGCTCCACGGATCCTCCAGAATGCCGCCTTCAAAACTGATATGCAGCAGATTGCGGTCCTGGCTGTACGGCTTGGCCGCGGTCACCGGAACCGGAATGCCGTGCTTCTTGGCGTAATTGATAAGCTCGGTGCGGGATTTGAATTTCCATTCGCGCCAGGGGGCGATAATTTTGATGCCGGGCTGCATGGCATAAGCGGTCAGCTCGAAACGCACCTGATCGTTGCCTTTGCCGGTAGCGCCGTGGCAAATGGCGTCAGCCTTTTCTGCCCTGGCAATCTCGACCAGGCGCTTGCCGATCAGCGGACGCGCAATGGAAGTACCCAGCAGATACGAACCTTCGTAGATCGCATTGGCCTGCATCATCGGGAAAATGAAATCCCGGGCAAACTCTTCCGTGAGGTCTTCGACATAGCACTTGGTCGCGCCGGTGCGAATCGCTTTGGCCTCAACTCCGTTGAGTTCTTCCGCCTGTCCGACATCGGCACAGAATCCGATGACTTCAGCTTTGTAAGTTTCTTTAATCCACTTGACGATCACAGAGGTGTCAAGCCCGCCGGAATAAGCTACTACTACTTTCACGTTAACTCCTTAGTATTTAAAGGTAATTCATACCCGAAATCTGCAAATATAAAATTTAGATTGAAAACAACTTTATTCAACATGACTTTGCGCTTTTTTTTACTTTCAGTCGCGCTTGTCAATCTGAACCGGATGCCTGCGGTCGCCGGCCAGATAACTGGTGGATGTCGGAAACGCAAATTCAATACCTTCCTCATTGAAACGCTTAAGGATCATCAGATTCTGCTCATGCAGCCATTTCCTGGAGATATCTCCGTCGGTAGTCTTGTACCACACTACCACGCTGATATTCAGCGACCAGTCTTTAAAAGCGTCAAAACAAATGGCCGGCGGCATATCCTTGCTGAAACTTTCATGGTTATCCAGGATTTCGTGCAGTATCTGTACGGCACGGTCAACTTTTTCGGGCGGCGTGTCATAGGTCAGGCCGAGGTTGTAGGCGTATTTAATATAGGGACGCTTGCTGATATTCTCAATCGCGGTATCCGCCACTTTACTGTTCGGAATAGTAAAAAGATGGCCGTCAAGCGTGCGGATGCGAGTACTGCGGAAGCCGACACACTCAACCACCCCGTCAATGCTCTCGATCCTGATCCGTTCGCCCACGGAAAACGGCTTGTCCACAATAATCATCACCGAGCCGAAAAAGTTGGCAACGGTATCTTTCGCGGCAAACGCCAGCGCCAGTCCGCACACCCCGGCCCCGGCCAGCAGCGTGGTGATGTTGATGCCCAGAATGCTCTGCCCGATAAACAGCACCGAAACCACCGCGATTGTCAGCCTTACGGCCTTGCGAATCAGGTCCACCAGCAGATTGTCCAGATTATTGTCCGTGCGGCTGGCCAGTTCCAGCAGGAAATGATTCAGCACGGTCGTCAGGCGGAAAACGGCCCAGGCAATCGAGCCGGCGACCGCCGCCAGAAAAACTCTGAACAGGATTTCGAATGCCGCGGCCGGCAGCGATTCCAGCAGCGGCAGGGCGCTCAAAAACAAGCCGATGGAGAAGACCATGGCATGCAGCGGGCGGGTGACGGCCTCACAAATCAAATCGTTGACCACCGGATTATTTCTGGCGGCCAGACGGCGGATGATTACATGGGCGAATACCTTGCTGATAAGCGCGGAAATAATCAGCGTCAGGATAATCCCGCCGAAAAGCACGAGAATATTGAATTTATGATGATCGAACCAGTCTCCGGTCGAACCGTAAATATTGTCCCAGTACTGACGCAGCGTTTTGGTATTGTCTTCCGCATCGTCGTAATGACTGTTGGTGTTCATGATTTTAGCCAGCGCCCTGCCTTTCATTTCCGGCTGCGCGGTTGCCGGAGCGCCGTCTCCGGCGGCAAGAACCGGATTCCACGCTAAAGCGGACAACGCTGACAATACGCAAAATGCCAAAATTTTAAAATAACTTCCTGTAAACATAAATAATCCTGTTTAAACTTTTCAATAGTCAGGTTATATTAAACAACCAGAGTTTATTAATTTAATATGAATCCGGATTTTTTCCATAACAGACCGGAATAAAATCAGGTTTGTCAGGCTTTTTACAGCGGAGAACTGCAATTATGGCGGCAAAATGCTTTTTTGATGAAATAATCGAGTGCCTGGACGCGCAAAAGGACAAGCGGAAAACTGCTTTTGTCCAGCCGGAAACCATCCGGGAACTGTTCGCCGAAAAAACGGCTGCGCTCAGACCTGCCCAGGAAAAATCATTAAGACCGCCTGTTTCTGAACCGCGCCAAACCTCCGACGTTCCGGTCATTAAACCGCCGACGGCATCACCGGCCGGCAAAGTCGCAGTCGAAAATCTCAGTTTGAATGAACTCCGGGCCGTCGCGCTGAACTGCCATCTCTGCAAACTGCACAGCAAACGCAATACCGTGGTTTTCGGCGAAGGCAATCCCCACGCCGAACTGATGTTCATCGGCGAAGGTCCCGGCATGGATGAAGACATGCAGGGCCGCCCGTTCGTCGGGGCCGCCGGACAGTTGCTCGACAAAATGATCACGGCCATGCAGTATAAAAGGGAAGACGTGTACATTGCCAATATCGTGAAATGCCGTCCTCCGGGCAACCGCAACCCGGAAGAAGACGAAGCCGAACAGTGTCTGCCATACCTGAAGCGGCAGATCGAACTGGTCTCGCCGAAAGTCATCGTCCTGCTCGGCGCGGTACCCCTGCTGCGGCTGCTGGGCAAAACCGGCATCATGAAACTTCGCGGACAATGGGACGAATACAACGGCATCAAAGTTATGCCGACCTTCCACCCCGCATTTCTGCTGCGCAGCCCGGAAGCCAAGAAAGACGTCTGGCGCGACCTCCAGGCGGTTATGCAGTTTTTAGGCAAAGTATATATAAAATAACTGAATTTTGTCATTCTGGACACTTGGACACCTCCTAACCTCATTTTGGACACATTGGGGGAAGTTCTAAAGTTCTAAAGTTCTAAAGTTCTAAAATTATACTCCCGCAGGCGCGGGATAAATTTCGGTTCTAAAACTTTCCACACTTTAGAACTCTCGCACTTTAGAACTCCCGCACTTTAGAACTCCCGCACTTCCCCATCACCATTTTGGACATACCCTCACCTTATTTTGGACACTAGGCTGCTATACCCTGTCCCAGTCGGACCAGTCGGACCAGTCGGACCAGTCGGACAGGATCTCACCTTATTTTGGACACCCGACAACCTCATTTTGGACACGCTGTTCCGGTGTAGCGCCCTCTCTCTGAGAGGGAAGATTTGGAGCCCCCGTCCGATACGGACGGCACTACACCAAAACCATTTTGGACACGGTTTGAGCACATTCTGGACACCACTCCAGCATCGCGACAACTATCGTCCAATGCCATTTTTCCCTTGTTTTCACTATTCACCATTAACCATTCACCATTAACATTTTGCACATTTTGGACACCGTTTGAGCACATTTTGGACACCACGCCTGCATCACGACAACTATCGTCCAATGCCATTTTTCCCTTGTTTTCACTATTCACCGTTAACCAGTCACCATTAGCATTTTGCACATTTTGGACACCGCCACCATCCCGCATTCGCGGGAGACACCACTACACCAAAACCATTTTGGACACCAGTCTCCCTCATTTTGGACATCGGCCCATCGGACTCTCGGACTCATGGTTTTCCGGCTGTTTGCCGGGCAACCGCGAGGCCCATACTTCTCATACTTCCCATACTTCGCATAACTCCCATGCTTTGTTCCCCGGTTGCCGGACTATGGACTATATGGACTCTGATGGACTATATGGACTACCAACCCGGACAACTGTCCGTTCCCCTGCTGCCATGGTTTCCCCGCCCATAAGACCCATAGGCCCCATAAGACCCATAGGCCCCATTCTTTGCCGGCTCACGGACAAAGTGGTTTTACTGTTTTCTGACTTATTCTGACTACTGAATTCTGAATTCTGACTTCTGGCTGTTATCACACACTCATTTCGAAAAATTCGGCTCTGGCTTTCCAGTTTTCGATCAGGTCTTTGGCGTACTTGCCTTTTACCGTCCGGGGGGCTTCGGCGGTATAGGGGATCTGCGGACGGCCTTCGGCTTCCGCTTGGGTATTGTATTTCCGTCTTGCCATTTCGGTGAAGGTTACTAGCATCATTTCTTCGAATTCTTCGGTTTCTTTTTTGCTGAAACCGTCCCCGGCGTCGGCGGGACACAGGGCCTTGTATTCGGCCAGGGCTTGCAGCCCGCCGATTTCCGAAGGATCAAGTTCAGGGGGAACGTTTACCACCGAGGACACCGAGGACACTGAGGAAGACTTTTTCTCGTCAGGTTCAGAAAACTTTGGCTGTTCTTCTAACTTTTCTTGCTTGTCTTGCTTGTCTATCCCGCAGTCGCGGGACCCGCAAGGCGGGGCCAGTCTGGCCGCTTTTCTCCTGTCGCTGCGTTCCAGCCAGAGTTGAATCGCTTTTAGATTGGCTACGGCGTCCTTGACGGTGGTGCGGGTCCGGCCTTCATGGTCGGTTACGTGGGTGGTGATGGTGTAATCACCCAACGCCTGCCGCAGCAGACTGTTTTCGACCCTGCCGTCAACGACGTCCCGTCCGGACTCGATTGCTTCGACCAATTCCGGATATTGCCGTTTGTAGTTGTAGAACGATGAACGCGAGACTCCGAGTCTGTACGCAATCTGGCTGTCGGTCAGACCGTCGGATGCTAAATCCATTGCGCGTTCCGGAAAACTTTCGTTGTACTTTGATTCCGCCATGATACCTGTCTCCTATTTTTTTGATTGTTTTTTGCGCTGTCGCTTGTTGCAACGTGCGTATACCTATAGTAAATTTGTCAACTAAGTGACGTTAATTATATGTTAAAGCATTTGTATGCAGCATATTACAACTTCTTAAAAAATATTTATAAACTGCGGAAAATACGGGCCGAAAATACGAAAAGTTCAATCAAAATTCAGTGTATTCTGTGTGTTCCGTGGTTATCTCTTAATGAACAATAATCCGTAAAAAGGCCATTTTTCGTATATCTGTTGATTCCTTGCGTTCATGAGGTAAATTAAGAGCCGTTTACACTTTAGGTGATTCGGAGACAAGCGCAGGGGAACTGTAAGTGAAAAATAAGAAGAACGTCGTTTTTATATTTGCCGGTTTAACCGCGTTATTTATTCTGACGCATTCTGTTGAATGTCCCGCAGAAGACTCTATGCCAAAAACGCGTTCAAGCTTTAACATCATTGCCGGAAGGGGTGATGCCTGGAAAAACATTATTGGAGCCCTTCAAACCTCAGTCCCGCAAAAAGGGGTTGTTATAAGGTTTTTATATCCGGCAGAAGGTATGGCATTGCTTGACCAGCATTATGAAGGTAATTTTTATGACAAATGGTTTCTTGGCGGGAAAGATTACACTGAATTTTGGCGCAATTTTCACGAACAAAATCCCCAGGGGCCATCTGGATTTGCAACCGACGAGGAAGAATGGTTTTTGGATGAAGCTAGTTATGTTGGTGAAATCCCAAGAAATTTTATTGATGACAAAAATTATTACAAAGTAAATGTTTTAAAAGGTACGATAATAAATGATACTAGAGGCCGCAATTTGGTAGATGGTTTTTGTAGCATTCCTTTCATTGACCGTCTTTGCAATGCAAAACTAATGGTTTTGAAAAAAAATAAGATTATTGGACTTTGGGAAGAGACTCCTAACTCTTTAAATACTGCTTATCAGTTTCGGCTTCATAATGCCCCCTTTTCTTACAATTCTGCAAAATCCCCTGACATCGCAGACTTAAGCAAAAGATATCAAATGAATTTAAGCTTGCTGTCAGGAAATAAAAATGGATTGGACAAACAAGTTGTTGCTGGACTGAAAAATATCAAGCAGGACGAAGAATTGCCTGTTGCCGATATCGGCGATAACAAAACATTGATTGCTTTAAACGAAGTACTGAAATTACTTGAAAAAGCAGGCATTAAGGAAGTTCATTCCTTGACGGTTTTCCCTGAGAATCCGAATAGAGAGTATTTATGTATTCCGGTTAAAGTTAATGCCATTCTCACCTACGACCAGCTTAAAAGGTTGAGCGATGCGGTCAGCAGTGCGCCAACATTAAGTATAATAGATTTTTTAGCAGCCACCAATTGCGAATTAAAGATGACAGAGGTTAGGCCTTTATTAGAAAAAGGCCTGCCTTTTTCTCAAGCAAGATGCATGATAATAATTGAATTTATCACTGGTTTCCCTGATAAACAGTAAGGACATGAGCGATATTCGCTTGAGCAGGGTAGCCAAGACCGCTCAAGAATTAACAAAGTCTACCATTCATAACTGGTGCGCTGATAATATAATGTAACTGACATCAACTTTAAGGATTTTATCTGCCTTGGGGAGGTTTGTCCCCCGTTGGAGGGTTGTGCTCCGTCACAACCGCGGTTTTCGATCCCGGTTACGATCCCGCGCCTGCGGGATAACCCTCCAGGAAAACACATAGCGCCAATTCATTACACTGTTGCTGAACGACAGATGAACATCATTCTATCAACACACCCTTCATAACAAGCCGGATAGACGTAATGCCATATTGTTTTTGCTTAGTGAAACGCTATATTAAGCGCGGAATATGAAAACTTACATTTATAGGAAATCGTCATGTTGAATGAGCTTAAGATTACCAGTGTGCAGAATCCTTCGGTTAAGCATGTCTGCAAGTTGCGGGAACGGCGCGACCGGGAACAGGAACAACTGACGCTGCTGGAAGGCTATCGCGAACTTACCCGCGGCCTGGAATACGGAATGGAAATTTTGGAATGCTTCTATTGCCCGGAAATGTTTCTGGGCGAAAATGAATTTCCATTGCTGGAAAAAATGTCCGCCGCCGGGGCGAAAGTGGCGGAAGTTACAACGCATGTGCTGGAAAAAATGGCTTACCGGGACCGTCCGGAAGGCCTGATCGCCATTGCCCGGATGAAAAAACATTCGCTGGCGGATTTAAAAGTCGTTCCCGGCGGGTTGTATCTGGTGGCGGAAGCGGTTGAAAAACCGGGGAATCTCGGCTCTATCCTGCGTTCGGCGGACGCCGCCGGAGTTGACGGCCTGATTATCTGCAACAAATGCACCGATATTTATAATCCGAACGTCATTCGCGCCAGCACCGGGGCGCTGTTCTGCGTGCCGCTGGCCGAAGCCACCACCGAAGAAACCGTGGCCTGGCTCAAACAGCATAACATCAAATCACTCGCCGCCACGCCTCACACCGACAAGATATATACCGAAATTGACATGACGCAGGGCATTGCCATTATTGTCGGCACCGAACAGCACGGCCTGACCGATCAGTGGCTGAAAGCCGCCGATATCAATATCCGCATTCCCATGCTTGGCAAAATAGATTCGCTGAATGTAGCCACCGCGGCCACGATTCTGCTTTACGAAGCCGCCCGGCAGCGCAAGTGGAATACAAAAGCGTAATTTAATCGTATAGGAATTTGTATTTTAACAGGGATATACAGGATAAACAGGATAATAAAAACCATTTCACCATGAAGAACATGAATAAATTGAAGCTTTAAAAATAATATCGCCGTCCGTCGTGCTGCGCTTCATTAATTTCATGCTCTTCATGGTGAAAGGTATTTGTCTTTTTTCGTGGTTTTCGTACTACTATCCGTCATAATCTTGTTTTTTTAGAAAGATTTTTATACAGTCGTTTTCATAAGATTCTAAATCTCAACGTTTAAAATGCTCAGCAAGGCCAAGGAGAATTTCCGTCATTTTATCCGTCAAATAAAAGTTCCGGAGGAGGGTCGCGAGGGGGAACCCGGAACTGTCCTGGTTTCCCCTGCAAACAAATAATTGTTTCCAACTACTCGCCCCCGGCGGCTCGCCGGGCGTGATCCAACGTCGAAACGTTGGTCGCCGGAACGGCGAAATACCAAAGGACTTTTTTACTGTTAAGCTTTATATCTTTATCCTGTATATCCTGTGTATCCCTGTTAAATCATAAAGCCGGTCAGGCGACCGGCGCTCCAGGGTTAATTTTGACTTTCGCGTATTTTGTGTGTTTTGTGGATAAAGTGTATTCAGTTGCTTTTATTTGATCTGTTTGGGTTGCGGCTATGCCGCGCTAAGGTTAAGGCTGTTTTAGAAGGCGCAATTGGGGGCGGTGCCGAATTCTTTTTGGTAAAGACGCCTGGCGGTTTGGTTGACATCGTTCCAGAAATTATGGTCTATGGACATATTTTTACTGTAAATGCTGATGAAGCGCAGGACGTCGCGTTTGCTCAGGCCGATATCCATTGCCGAAAACCAGATTCCGGCGATATCTTTCACTACCCAGCGACGGGGAGTTTTGCTCCGGAGTTGGGCGCGATGCAGGTCGATCAGATATGCTTTCAGATTATCCGGATTTACGTTTCCCCGCCCATCGGCAATATCCAGCAGAAAATGACAGATATAAAAATCGCGGTGGTTTAGACCGTTGACATGCATTTTTCCGCTGACCTGAGCCAGTTTCCGGATCAGGGCGTGTTTCAGGCGCGGGACCGGCGGATTTTGCTTCCAGTCCCGGCAGAAGTCTTCCAGGCTGATGGTATCGGTCAGTTCGTCGGTAATGATAAATGAGTCCTGGTTGGCCGGGTTGACGCCGCGCGAACCGAATGCGCACGGCGTCATTGTTTCAATGCCCAGTTTTTGCAGTTTTATGAGCGCCGCGTATTCGTTGCCGGCTCCGGTGATGGTGGATTTGAATTGAGTCAGATTTTTCAGGATTTCCCGCCAGCCGACGCCGTGATGGATTTTGGCGAAAAAGCCTTTGCCGTTCATTTCGAAGCGGAACGTGCGGCGCGACTTGACGGCGCGAAAGACTTTGCCTTCCAGTTTTTCAACTTCTTGAAAAGGGTCTTTCCCGGCCCAGGCTTTTTGAAAATCTTCTCTTAAATAGAGCATTTAATTACTCGTTTAGGGTCTTTGTTGCATATTCGCGCTCTTGGAGGGTTGTCCTCCGTGACAACCGTTCCCTTTTTCCTCTGCTGCGGGAATCCGCCAGAGGCGGACAAGCCCGTAAAATCCGGTTATGACGGAGCATAACCCTCCAGAGGCGGGTAAACCCTCCACTTAAAACCGAAAAAAACTGATATGGTACTGGCTTCCCATTCTGACTACTGACTACTGACTACTGACTACTGTTTTGCCAGGCTTTTCGAGTTTTTTCCGGAACGCCACACATTGCTGGTGGCCCATTCTGCCGGAAATGATTATTTCATATAACGGCTTCAGTTCCGCCGGGAATTTTTCATCATAGTAATCTTTTCTGGTTATGTAAATGGTGTCGGCCGGCATATTCGCCATTTTATCGCATTCGGAAATGACATAACGCGGTTCGATTGGCGGATAGGCTTTTTTATCTTCCGGGCAGGCGCGCAGGATAGCTTCAAACACGGAGCTTTTTAAATCGGTTGACTGATTTTTCAGCTTCGATGCATAGACCGGCTTGTAGGAAGGAAAGAAATAGTGGCCGACAAATCTCTTTTCAATCGGAATATTAATCAGGTACTTTAATTCGTCGCCGTCGGGTCCGAGCTTGAAGAAACAGACCTGCGCCTGATCCTGCCGGACAGTTTCAACTGCGGCGATGAATTCGCGGGCGCTTTCAGAGTCCCGGTCTATCGGTTCCAGAATCAGAATTTTGGTTACGGCAAGGGTGGCGACGGCCAGCGCGACCAGCGTAAAATCGCGCTGTTCAGTTTTCAGGCTCTTTAAAAACGCGGAGATGCTGACCGCAAAAAGCAGGAACAGGATTGCCGGCAGCGCCACCGGGAATTCTGTTTTAAAGCCGATTATTTTGAGGACGATCACCAGGATTATCAGTGTCGCCAGCGCCAGCAGCGGCAATATCCGGCAGAAAATGAAAAAGGACGCTCTGATTTTAGCGAATAAAGGCAGTTTGTCGAAATTCATGAAAATCCATGCCCCGGCCAGCGCCAGCGCCGGAATTACGGAAACGATATAGCGCAGATGTTTGGTTCCCGGTATGCTCATGACAAACAGCACGATCAATATCCAGGCCGCGATGCTTCTTAAAAAGTAAATCCGGTTATCGTCCCCGGCTGACGGCTTTTTTATCAATTTTTTGAAATAGACAATAATTACCAGCAGTCCCAGCGGGAAGGTAATGGAATATGAGGCCAGACCGTTGGTGAAGAAATACCAGACGGGTTTGCCCGCCTCAAACCGGCTGACGATCTGGTCGGTGAGAAACGCTTCCAGCAGTTCTTTGCCGCCCTGCTTGACGCACAACAATAGCAGTCCGGCCATGCACAAAACCGCCAGCAGTCCGGAAACGGCCGCGCAGATGATGCACATTTTCCATTTGCGGTTGACCAGATAATAACTGAAAACGACAATGGACGGGATCACGATTCCCAGCGGCCCGCGGAAAGCAAAGCCGAAAACCATGCACAGCGGCACCAGCAGCAGCCTTTTCCAGCCTTTGTCCTGATCGGCGGTGTAAATCAAATAGAAGGACAGAATGGTGGCGGCGGCCACAAACAGGTCCAGCGACGGCGCGCGGGCAATAGACACGAATTCGAATGACAGCAGGCAGAGCAGGACGGCATAGCCGCCGAGCCATTTTGAAATGCGCGCGCCAAGCAGATAGGTCATAATCAGGGTGAATACCGCCATCAGCGCGCTGGGCAGGGTGGCCGTCAGCATATTGACGGCATAGCCGCAAAACGATGCCAGATACATCATCAGGATATGGCTTGAAGGATAGTCAGTGTAAGGCTTGTCATAGAGGGTGGGAAAAATACCGATGCCGTATTGCCTCATTTCACCGATAAACAGCGCGAACCGGCAGTTGATGCGGGTAAACTCGGCGGAGTAGAGCCCTCCCAGAAAAATAACCATTCCCAGTGTGGATATTATTGCCAGCGCTTTTTTATTACTCAAAATTCCAACTCTCTATTGTTTTTAATATCGTATATATTAACTGGGAAATATAGCATTGCGGCGGATATTTTCAATTGCGCGAAAAGAGGGTGTTTAATCTTTGATTTGGATAAAGGTAACCGGGCGCAATTCCGGTCTGTTGCGAGGGGGATTATCTCGCACAAAGGCGCAAAGGCACAAAGAAAAATGAGTTTTCACTGGAATTTATGGGTAAAAGACGAATATCCAATATCCCGTCCCGCAAGGCGGGATCCCGCGGATGCGGGAAATATCCAACAGATGAAGGAAAGGCGGAATACATGAAGGCAATCAATTTGAATATCCAATATCCAGTCCCGCAAGGCGGGATCCCGCGGATGCGGGAAATATCCAACAGATGAAGGAAAGGCAAAATACATGAAGACAATCATCGAGATTTCGATCTGCAAGACCGTTTCATAAATATTGATTCAACCTTCAATATAAAAGCAAATGGCAAGTTTCATTATTATTCTCTTTGAGTTTTCGTGGCTTTGTGCGAGAATATGTTCAACTTTGGGAAATAATATAACATAAAGTCATATTATTTGCGGATAAAACTGCTATATTAGCCGCCTGATTAAGCACCTGATTTTTTATAATTACAAAGAAGATTATGCCGGAAGACTTTACTATACAAAAAACACGCTTGGGCGAACTGGAAAAGCGGGTCTCGGAACTGTTGCTCCGGGACCGGCACGCCGCCGTTCCGCATATAACCCGGATCAAGCAGCGCATTCATGCCGGACAGCCGGTTGACCGGATGCTTGACAATCTGGAACAATCCATTGTGGATTGTGAGCGTTACGTGCTGAAAACGGTTGCCGGGCGCATCAACTATCTGTTCCCGGACAATCTGCCGATAACAAACCATGTTGAGAGTATTCGCGAGGCGCTCCGGGGCCATCAGGCGGTGATTGTCTGCGGCACGACCGGTTCGGGAAAAACCACCCAGTTGCCGAAGATCGCGCTGGCAATCGGGCAGGGCCGGTACGGGCGCATCGGCTGCACCCAGCCGCGCCGGCTGGCGGCGACCGCCATGGCCCGCCGCGTGGCGTCCGAACTGAACGTTCAGTGCGGACGGGAAGTCGGGTATCAGGTCAGGTTTGACAACCGCACCGGCGCCGATACGGTTATCAAATTCATGACCGACGGAATTTTGCTGGCCGAAACGCAGAATGACGGCAATCTGCTCCAATATGACACTTTGATTATTGACGAAGCCCATGAACGCAGTTTGAATATTGATTTTATTCTCGGCTATCTGAAAAATCTGCTGACTAAACGCCGCGACCTGAAAATCGTCATTTCCTCGGCGACGCTTGACGCGGAAAACTTCTCCAAATTTTTTAATAACGCCCCGATCATTACGGTTGAAGGGCGCACTTATCCGGTGGAGGATTTCTTTCTGCCGCCGGAGGAGGACGAAGATCTGTACGCTCATATCGGGCGCGCTGTCCGGTGGATTTCGGAGATTGACCGCCGGGGCGATATCCTGGTTTTTCTGCCGGGAGAACGCGAGATCCGCGAGACCGCCGATCTGCTGCACGGCTGGAATCTGCCCCATACGGAAGTGCTGCCGCTGTTTGCCCGCCTCAGCATGGGCGACCAGCAGCGGGTGTTTTCGCCGGGGCATCTCCGGCGCATTATCCTGGCGACCAATGTTGCGGAAACTTCCATTACGATACCCGGCATTCATTACGTGATTGATTCCGGTTTTGTCCGCCTGAGCCGGTTCAATCCGCGCAATCAGATTCAGGAATTGCAGGTTGAACAGGTTTCCCAGGCCAGCGCCAGGCAGCGCCGGGGCCGCTGCGGCCGTATTGCCGACGGCATCTGCGTTTATCTGTATGAAAAAGAGAGGCTGGAAGCCAGCCAGCCGTACACCGATCCGGAAATCCGCCGCACTTGTCTCGCCGGAGTTATTCTGCAGATGGCGACGCTCGGGCTGCCGCCGATTGAGCGCTTTCCGTTTCTCGACGCGCCGCAGCCGGCGCTGATCCGGGAAGGCTACCGCACGTTGCGGGACATCGGCGCGATTGACAACACCGGACGGATAACCAGCGAAGGCCGCCAGATCGCCGCGCTGCCGCTCGACCCCAGACTGGCGAAAACGATCTGCTATGCCAGAAGCTGCAAAGTGCTGCCGGAAATCATGGTCATCAGCGCGTTTCTCAGCATTCAGGACCCGCGTGAGCGGCCTGCCGACCAGCAGCAGGCGGCGGACCAGGCGCATCTCCAGTGGCGCGATGAAAACTCCGACTTTATCTCTATTCTCAAGCTCTGGAATTTCATCCAGAAGGAAGCTGCCGCAATATCCAACAGCGCGCTGCACAAACTCTGCCGCCGCAACTTTTTGAATTACAACCGTGTCCGGGAATGGAAGAATCTCTACCTCGACCTCTGCGAAGCGGTATCGGATGAGGAATGGGGCGTTTCCACCGCGGCGGGAATCGCGCAGGAGGAATTCAATTACGACATGATCCATAAAGCGCTGCTGTCCGGGATTCCCGGCAATATCGGCATGTATGACCGCGAAGAACAGATATTTATCGCCGCCGGAAACCGCAAGTTCTATATTTTCCCCGGTTCCGGGCTGTTCAAAAGGAAACCTGTTCCGCCGTGGGTGATGACGTTCGCGCTGGTCAGCACCGCTAAAGTTTTTGCCCGTCAGGTGGCGGTCATTAAGCCGGAATGGATTGAAGAAGTCGCGCCGCATCTCTGCACCAGGATTTACGAGAACGCGGCGTGGGATAAAGCCGCCGGATTTGTTTTCGCACGGGAGAAAGTTATCTTCGGCGGCTTGTTGATAAATGCCGGACGGCGGGTCCACTACGGCAAGGTCTGTCCGGCCGAGGCCCGCATCGTTTTCATCCGCGAGGCAATGGTTTCCGGAGAAATCAATTCATCCGGCAAATGGCTGAAAAATCATCTGCGGATGCTGGAGACAATCAATACGCTGGAAGAGAAAATCCGCCGTCCCGGCACGCTGCTGGACACGGAAGCGATCTTTGAGCATTTCAACCGGGTGCTGCCGCCGCAGGCGTGTTCCGCCAAAAGCCTGGAGTTGTGGCTTCAGGAAAGCGGCGCTGAAATCAATATGCAAATGGCGGATGCCATGCAGGAACAGTTTACGCCGCTCCATCCGGAAGATTTTCCGGACGAACTTTCTTTCTCCGGTCACCTTTTTGAGTTGAAATACCGTTTCGCGCCGGGCGAGCCGGACGACGGCATCTGCATTCTGGCCGCCGCGGACGAAATGAACCTGATTCCCGCCTGGGGGCTGGAATGGCTGGTGGCGGGGCGGCTGGCGGAAAAAGTTGAATTGCTGATCAAATCCCTGCCCAAGACCCAGCGGATGCAATGCAGTCCCGTTGCGGAAACCGCGGCGGATTTTGCGGAGAACGTCCGCGATAATAAAATATCCCGCGAACAAGGTCTGACCGATGCGCTGGCGGCATATCTCAGCCGTACTTTCGGCGGAGATTTCCATCCCAAAGATTTCGACTCCGGGCGGCTGCCGGATTATCTGTCCATGAAGATCGCGGAAACCGACGGCAGCGGGAAAATACTGGCGCTGCATCATGAAGTTCCGGCGGAACTGGCTTCCGGCTCCAAACTCAGCGCCGCCGTTAAAGGCGTCGGCAAATGGATACTTTCCGGCTGCACCGGATGGCCCGACGGCGACATGCCGGAATCCATTCAACTGCCCGGCGAAGAGGCGTTGAAGGCGTTTCCGGCGCTGACCGATGAGGACGGCGGATTCGTCGGCCGCCAGGTGTTTCTGGATCCGCGTGAAGCGGAATATTCTCACCGGCGCGGCCTGATCCGGCTGTTCCGCAACGCTTATGCCGGACAACTTAAACTGATGAAAAAGTATTTTCAGTTCTCGTCGCAGATACAGCTCTGCTGTTGCGTGAATGACCGGGCCGGGCGTTATTTGGATGATTTTGCCGATGCGGTGATCCTGGCGGCGCTGACGGCGGAGAATACGCTTGACATCCGTTCGCAGAAGGTTTATCAGGAACGGGCGGACGCCGCGTTGCCCGGACTGGTTAATTTCGCGGAAAAGCGCGTTGCCATGCTGGAACAGATGGCTGAACAGTGTGACCGCATTCACGAGCTGCTGAAAAAATCCGGCGGCCGGGCGCATGAAAATTGCGCCGATGCCCTGGCGCAACTGAATTTTATGTTTCATGCCGGATTTTTGCGCGGCGAAACCGTCTGGACCCGTTACCCGCGTTACCTCAAAGCGCTGTCCATCCGCGCCGAACGCATGCACAGTTCCCCGCAGAAAGATCTGGAAAAAATGCAGCCGTTACAGCCGTTTGCCGCCCGTTTTGAACTGGCGGCCGGAACCGTAAAAGATTTTGAACTGGCTTTCGATCTGAAAGAATTCTGGCTGCTGCTGGAGGAATTCCGCATTATGCAGTTTGCTCCGGAAGTTCGTCCGCTGGAAAAAGTCTCGGTCCAGCGTCTCCAGGAAACCTGGAACCGCATGCGCCTTTAACGGATTGATTACTTTTGTCAATAGTTGCAAATGGTTTTTTGATAGAAATAATAACAAAGATTTCCGAAAGAATGTTTGAATCATTTTTAAACAGTCTTAAATTTTAAGATACGTATTTAATATTTAACATTTTTTAAGATAAGATATTTTTTTATGTTATACTGGCTTTCTGATTTGAGTAATTATTTCGGCCCCTTCCGCCTTTTCGAATATGTCACATTCCGAGCCGCCGGAGCCGCATTCACCGCGATGCTGCTGGCGGTGCTGCTGGGACCTTTCACGGTGAGAAAACTTAAACAGTTGCGGGCAACCGCGCCGTGTCGGCTGGAAGGCCTGGTTGACAAGGCGTTTATTGACCGCAATAAAGACAAGACGCCCAGCATGGGCGGCCTGCTGATTGTTTTTTCCATCTTCGTATCTTCACTGTTGTGGAATATCATCACTAATCCGATTACCCTCACTCTGCTGGTGGTGATGGTGCTGTTTGCGGGAATCGGTTTTATCGATGATTTTGCCAAGGTGAGATTCGGCAAACGGGACGGAATTCCCGGGAAAATGAAACTTCTGCTGCAATTATTTTTCGCCGTCGGCGCGATTATGTTTCTGGACTGTATTCCCGAAACCCGTGACTTGCTGCATCAGTTGATGCTGCCTTTCCTAAAACAGCCGGTACTGATAAGCGGCTGGGTTATGGCGCTTGGCGCTTTCGTGGTGGTTGGCTCCTCCAATGCGGTAAATCTGACCGACGGCAAAGACGGGCTGGCGGTAGGGTGCTGTATTTTCTGCGCGCTGACGTATGCGGTTTTCGCGTATTTGTGCGGACATAAGATATTCGCCGCTTACTTGAGCATTCCGTTTATTCCCGGCGTCAGCGAGGCGGTGGTATTCGCTGCGGCGCTGGCCGGGGCCTGCATCGGCTTCCTGTGGCACAATTGTCATCCGGCGTCGATGTTCATGGGCGATACCGGCAGTCTGTCGCTGGGCGGAACCATCGGCCTGATCGCGGTAATGGTCAAGCAGGAACTGATTCTGATTGTGGTCGGCGGCGTGTTTGTCATGGAAGCCGCTTCCGTTATCATACAGGTTACCAGCTTCAAACTTACCGGCAAACGGGTGTTCCTCTGCACCCCGATTCATCATCATTTTGAGCAGAAGGGGTGGACTGAGACCCAGATTGTCGTCCGCTTCTGGATTCTTGCCGGTATTCTGGCGCTGGCCGGACTGGCGACACTGAAACTGCGCTGACCCGCCCCAAAAAGACCGTTTATGAAAATCATGATTATGACCGATATGGAAGGCTGTGCCTGGATTCTCAAATATGAAGCATAGTTTTACTGGACTTTTTTCTTTTCCGGCATTAGAATATCTATAGAGCCAATTGCAAAACTCAAGTTTTGCAGGAATTCAGAAGTCAGAATCCAGAATTCAGAATGAAATTCGAATTCAAATCCGGATTTATTCTGACTCCTGAATTCTGACTACTTTTGAAATTACCTCTATACAATAATTTACGGTGGCGCTAAAGATGATTCGATGCAGATCAAAGTTTATTTATGCGATGCTGATTTTTTCGGCAATTTCATTGTCCTGCCTGTCATTATATGCCGCGATGTACTGCAGCGTCTGCAAAAAGCAGATAAAAGGCAGTTACTTACAATCCGGCGGTAAAATATTCTGCAGCCAGAGTTGTTTGGATAAGACACTTCCCAAGTGCGCCATTTGCGGCAAAATCTGCAATGGCGGTTTCCAGAAAGACGGGAAATACTACTGTTCCAAAGCATGTCTGGAGAAGACGATGCCCAAATGTGCGCTTTGCGGCAAGCCGTTCAGCTCCGGGATGCTTTTCAGCGCCAACGGCAAGGACGGTCCGGTCTACTGCGCGGAATGTGCGAAAAAGCCGAAGTGTTTTGCCTGCTGCCTGCCTAATGATTGCGAGCAATTGAGCGACGGCAGATATATCTGCCGGAATTGCAAAGCAAGCGCGGTATTTAACGAAGAAATGGCTTTGCAGATTTTCAACGATGTCAGAAAACGGATGTATGAAGACCTTGGATATTCGACGCCGCACAATATCGAATTCTATGCGACAGACGCCAAAAACCTTGAGTCAAAGTCGAAAAGCTATTCTCCAGGCCAGGAACTTGGTTTATATGTCTGCAATTTTACCATCAACACCGTAACTAAGACTAAGGTCGGCTGGAATTTGAAGACCGAAGAAAAGACTGAGCAATACAAGAGCAATGAGAAATTTGAGGTATATGTCCTGTACGGGCTGCCGCGGAAGAAACTGATTGAAGTCTGCGGACATGAACTGGCCCATGACTGGATGCAGGAAAATTTTCCCAAAACCCAGGATATTAAACTGAAGGAAGGCTGGGCTGAATACATCGCGACCAGGATCAATGATCTTTACGGACAGTCGGAGATGAACAAGCGCATGGAAGAGAATCAGGATAAAATCTACGGTGACGGCTACCGGACGGTCAAAGATTTCGTCAGGCAGAACGGCATCGAGAATATCGGCCAGTTATTCCGACAGCATGAGGGGTGATGATTTTAACCGGCAGGACACGGTCACGATAGACATAAAATCCGTTCCGGGAAGATCCAGCAGAACAGGTTTATCAATAGTGATTTTAGTCAACAGGCGCTTTATGTCATCATTGGCAATTCTCCGGTAATTTATATTTTTGGACAGTACCAGCGTGAACGCCCTGACATTATTTCTTCTCATCAGCTCAACAAACTTTTCGAGATCCTGTCCGGAATTTACCTGCATGAACTTTTTACTGTAAAACAAACGCGGGTTTTCGGTGGGCAGCCAGAAAATATCCGAAACAATCACTTCATTGGCATTTTCCAGATGATTGTTCATGATGGCGACATTGTTTTTCATCAGGAACAGATTCTTTACACCCTTGACCTGGATGAGCAGGCTTAATGAAAAAAGCAGAATTNCGAGACCGGCTATTTTCATCGCAAGCCGGCGGTTTTCCGTATGGTAATACAGCTTTATCATTGCGTAAATGCATAGAGGCGCCAGCAGCGGAAAGAGATAAATAAAATGCCGCGGCCCCCAGATGATTCCCATGTCACTTTGCGTCAGCACCGGGGCGATGACGATACAATAGATGACGGAAGTCAGCAGTATCAGTTTTATCCGGCGCAATCTGCCGGAGAAGAAAGAGCGCATGGACAGCAGCAATGGCACTAAAAGCGGTGAAGAGGTTAGCAAGCCGACCGTAAAAATAGTGTCCAGCACCGGCTGATTATTGTTCAACAGCATTAAGGTGAGGATGGCGGAACTGATAACTGTCAGCAGCATTATGGTGAAGACGGCGGTTGTGCGCCTGGCGGGATTTTTAAACAGAATACCGGCGAAAACGGCCAGGATGAAAGGTATGGCCAGCAGAAAATAATAATAGTTATCCGCAAAGTCGCCGGAATTGAATTTAAGCAGATAAGTATAGTACCCGTTTAACTGTTGCAGCAGAAACGAAAGACTGTTGTTTTCAGCTCCAGTATTGTGGGCGTAATAGGTACTGCCGTGAAGCCCCAGGATATGCCCGTATTTTGCATATTGGATTGACCAGAGCGATATGACAATAACCATAACTCCCGCGCAGGTCATTGCGATATTGATTTTTTTATACTTTAAAATAAACATGGCCGCGATCAGCGCCGCCGCCAGAATATAAATGTCTTCCCGCAGAATTATTGCCGACCCGAGCATCAGCCCGGCCAGCAGGAATTCGCGCATGGTGGTACGTTCTTCAATGCGCCGGACAATCATCAGCACCGCGGTGGTGGTCAACATTGCGGTGAGCGTCATTTCCCAGAACGTCAGGCTGTAGAAAAAGAATGGAGTACACAATCCCAGCACCGGCAGCGACAGCAGATATTTATCAGGAAGTCTCAGCCCCTGGATGATGCGGAGCGTCAACAGCAATACTATTCCGGTAGAGAGAATTGAGATCAGATACAGCCCCCAATAGCCGGCGGCCCTGTAGAAAAATGAGGCGAATGCTGAAAAGTAAGGCGGAAATATGGAATAGATGTTGTCATGGTGGCGAACGAAATGAAAGTCACTGTACGGGAAGAATTTAAACTCAGTATCAATGTCGGCGGCAGGATAGGCAATCGCCTCAGTCCTGTCGCGGATAATGTTTTCCATGGTGATGAACTTATTGCCGCCGTCGGTAATCCAGAATACATCCCGCGGCATCAGCGCGGTCAGCAAAGCATAAACCAGGCAGATTGCCAGGATCAGCATTACAGCTAAATATGTGCGCATGCTCAACGCCTCCATTTTTTATAATCATATAAAATAACCGCATATCTTAAACAAAGCAAAAGAAAATTCAGCTTATGATTGGTTATTAACGCCGCTAAGATTATATTGTAAAAACATTTTAAGGCAAATAATATCAAATGAGAATAGCCCGAGTTATTGTTGATTTATCCCTGGACAAGGGGTTTGATTATAATATTCCGGACAGTCTGGCGGGAAAAATTCATGTCGGAGTTCAGGTTAAAGTACCGTTCGGCAAGTCGTTCCGCCGCGGTTACGTGCTGAATATCATTGACCATTCCGAATATCCGGACAGCCTGAAAGATATTCATTCAATCTGCGAACACCATACCCGGATTCCGGAACCGCTGGTCAGACTGGGCCGCTGGATGGCCGAATACTATTGCTGCAGCCGGGAACAGGCGGTCAGGACGCTTCTGCCCAGAGCCGTGCGCAGCGGCAAGGTCAAACACCGCACCTTGAAACATTACTCCGTGGCGGATACCGCCGAAGCGGAAAAGTTCATCATTGAAAACTCCGACAAAAAACGCGCCGCCGGACAGATATTGGCAATCAAAGCCCTGCTCAGTTGCAAGGAATTATCCCAGGAAAAGTTGATGAGCGAGGCCGGTGTTACCGCGTCGGCAGTCAGCCGCTTGATGGAAAAAGGGCTGATCGCCGAAGAAAAACGCGTGGTTCGCCGCGATGCTTATGCCGATATCGAGATAATTCATTCCAAACCGCTGGAGCCGACTCCCGAACAGGCGTCTGTGCTGAAAAAGGTTTACGCCATGCTGGAGAATCCGACCGGCAGAAAAACCATGCTGCTGTACGGGGTGACCAACAGCGGCAAAACCGAAGTTTATCTTCAGGCGATTGCCAGAACGCTGGAAATGGGCAAAGAGTCCATTGTGCTGGTGCCGGAGATTTCGCTTACGCCGCAGACTGTCCGCCGGTTCCGCGCCAGATTCGGCGACATGGTGAGCGTCCTGCACAGCCGCCTGACCGAAGGCGAACGCTTCGATGAATGGAGCAAAGTCAGCGACAGTCTGGTCAAAATCGTGGTCGGAGCACGTTCCGCGCTGTTCGCTCCGTTCCGCAATCTAGGCCTTATCATTGTTGACGAAGAGCATGAAAGCTCATATAAGCAGTCGGAGTCTCCCCGTTATCACGCCCGCGATGTCGCCGTGATGCGCGGACATATTGAAAACGCCGTGGTCATTCTGGGCTCGGCAACCCCTTCCTTCGAGTCGTTTAACAATGCGCTTACCGGCAAATATGAATTGGGCGAAATGCTCCAGCGGGTGCAGAATTGTCTCATGCCGGTGATGAATGTCGTTGACGGACGCATCGGCGCCATTGAACCGGGCAAAGTCACTTTTTTTTCAAAAATTCTGGTGGAAGCGGTTTTCGACCGGCTGAGCAAAGGCGAACAGACGATCATCTTCCTGAACCGGCGCGGCTATGCCCGCCAGATGATGTGCGAACACTGCGGCTTTGTCGCCGAATGTCCGGACTGCTCGGTTTCCTACACTTATCACCGCCAGCGGGAAAGTCTGTCGTGCCATCTCTGCGGCGACGTGATCAAGGCATTTGCGCGCTGTCCGGAATGCGGCGCCGAAGATATCCGCTATTCCGGAATCGGCACCGAAAAGGTCGAAGCCGCCGCCATGATGATTTTCAAAGAGGCCAGAATCGTCAGGATGGATTCCGATTCCATGCGCAAGACCAGTTCTTATGAAGATGTGCTCAACCGTTTCCGGCGCGGCGATGTGGACATCCTGATCGGCACTCAGATGATTGCTAAGGGACTGCATTTTCCGAACGTTACGCTAGTCGGGATTATCAATGCCGACCAGAGTTTGTACATCCCGGATTTCCGTTCCTGCGAACGCACTTTTCAACTGCTTACCCAGGTCGCTGGCCGGGCCGGGCGCGGTGACGTCAACGGCGAGGTGATCGTTCAGACCTGCAATCCGTTCAACGAAACGATTATGTATGCGGTGCAACAGGACTTCCGCAAGTTTTATGAATACGATATGGAAGTCCGCAAAACCTTGAATTATCCTCCTGTCGGACACTTGATCGCGGTGCATTTTCGCGGTCCGGAATTGGCTGTTGTCAGCCGCTTCGCTTCGGAATTCATGGAAAAAATCCGGCCATGCTGTCACGATGAAATCGTTGTCACCGAACCTGCTCCCGCTCCGGTGGAAAGAATCAAGGGCAAATACCGTTACATGATAATTTTCCGCGGCGCCAAGCTGAAAACGCTCCGCGAAACGCTCCGCGAACTGATTCTTCACGGTTCCACCCCGCGCGACGTCGAAGTTTATGCCGACGTTGACGCCCAGACCCTGATGTGATGTGCTACAGCCAGTCTTCGAACCAGGCGTATGCGGCGTCTTGAGCAACTTTCGGGAAGGTATGCTGCTGATGATGATTAAAAAATCTGATTTTGCTTTCGGCTCCGTATAATTGGTATAGCGGCTTCACCTGCCGGATGTACAATTCATCGCTTAATTTGCCGTCGGCGTTGTCGCCGCCGATCAGCAGGAAAGGTTTAGGCGCAATCAAGGCCAGGACTTCGTGATGAGACGAGGGGAAACCACGCTCATGGACAGCCGCGCCCAGATAAATTTCAGCGTCCCAGTTGGACATATCCAGCCCGATACCCATTTCCGAGCATACGACAGCCTTGACGCGGGGATCGAATGCCGCCAGGTAAAACGCTTCCTTGCCGCCTAATGAATGCCCGATAGCGCCGATAAGTCCGTTTTCCAGGTATGGCAGGCTGCATAGCACGTCAACCGCGCATTGCGCGTCCCAGAGCATTTTGCCCATGCCGGTCCATGCGGGAAAATCCTGTTTCAGTTTGGCGACGGCTTTTGCCCATATTTGTTCTTCTGGGCTCCACAGGAAACAGCGGGGACTGATGGTAATAAAACCGCGTTGCGCCAGACGGAGTCCCATATCCAAATCAGGAGAGCCGGAGATGCCGGCCGTTTCATAAATAGTATAATCAGTGGTCTGATGCAGGCAAACTATGCCGGGATACCGTCCCGTAAGTTCTGCCGGCCTGATTAGATATGCTTCCACCGTACAGCCCGGATAGACGTCGTATTGGATTTTATCCCGGACACAGTTTCCGATGTTTTCTGAAGATAAGGTTTTAAATCCGGTCACATTGCGCTGTTCCGGGCCTTTGCCTAGAATTTTCATCCAGCTTGCTGTAATACGCTCTTTTGCTTTTTCCCATTCTTCGATCGTGCCGAAGTCCCACATAGGTCATTCCTCCAAAATCTTGCATTTGATCCGCCGGGATGCGGTCGGTTATTTTGTATTGTCATAATATAAAATATTGCCGTTCAAGACAAATATTCAAGCGCCGGGAAAAGAAGCGGGATAAAATTATTCGAATTGCCGGTTTATGGAATAATCAGCGCTTTGCATATTGCAAAAATTTTAAAAATGTGTATTTTGATTAATATGATATATTTTACTTAATAGAAAATATAAATTTTGTGTGTTTTTGCACTGAATAAGCAGAAAGGAATTAAGAGATGAGCAGCACGATGAGATTTCGTCAGGTGCATTTGGATTTTCATACTTCGGAGGATATTCCGGAGATCGGTAAAAAATTTGATAAGCGGCATTGGCAGCAGACACTGAAAGAAGCGGCGGTTGATTCGATCACCTGTTTTTCATTATGTCATCACGGCTGGAGTTATCATCCGACTAAGGTTGGAATGATGCATCCGCATCTGGATTTTGACCTGTTGCGGGCGCAGATTGACGCATCGCATGAAATCGGCGTAAATGTGCCGGTTTATCTTACGGCCGGGATCAATAATGTCGCGTCCGCGCTCAATCCGGCCTGGCGCGAAATTTCCTTTGAAGGCAAATATGCCGGATGGACGACGAATCCGCTGACCCCCGGTTTCCATAAACTCTGTTTCAATACACCGTATCTGGATCACCTTTGCCGCCTGATTGAAGAAGCGGTTGTACTGTATCCGGACGGCGACGGCATTTTTCTGGACATCATTTCCCAGGGACAGTGCTGTTGTCCGGCCTGCATGAAAGGGATGCTGGCCGAAGGTT
>TBL_comb47_HYPODRAFT_10000897_pt1 | contig 39190 bp, 32 predicted proteins | sample TroBogypolimnion_40_FD_10682 | JGI IMG/M metagenome (IMG submission 10682)
GCAGCAATGCGATCACATAGCTGAACAGTTGAACAATCGTCCCCGCCTAAGACTAGGCTTTAAGACCCCCAATGAAGTCTATTACTAAAAACACCCTTTTTGTCGCACTACAAATGTGAAACTAAAGGCCATGCTGGCCGATGATCTGGAAATGGCAAGGAGTCATTCGTCTGACAAAAAATGATCGAATTAAAATCACACCCACTAGCGGAGTTGACTACTTTTGGCATTGGTGGCGTGGCTGAATCGTTTCTGATTCCGGAAACTGAAAGTGAGCTTTTCGAGTTGATTAGACGATTTCGCCGGGATGGGCAGCTTTATTATGTTTTAGGTAATGGTTCGAATTTGTTCATCGGTAGCAACTGTATCCGCGTTCCTGTCATTCATCCTCTAAAGGCGTTGTCGGCCTGTTCCATCTCCACTGATGGAACGGTGGTGGTCGGAGCCGGAGTAGACATAAGAACCTTAATTAATCAGTGTGCCAATCAGGGGATATTGGCGCCCGTTGAGCTTTTGACCATACCAGCATCGGTTGGCGGGGCTCTCTGCATGAATGCAGGGCGGACGCTCAGCGGTATAACCATTTCGGACCAACTGGAGTCTGTAACAGTTTTTGACGGCGATCGGTTGGTTGCGTTGCGGAAGGCGGATTGCGCGTTTGGCCACCGCCAGTCTATCTTTCAAGCTCGGAAGGATTGGCTAATTGTGTCCGCCATCTTCCGTTTCAAGATGGGTGAAAGAGAAGCTATTGCGAAAAAACGGCAGGAAGTTCTCAAAGCCAATGCGGGAAAATGCTATAAAATCCATAAGAGCGCAGGGTCGTTATTTAAGTGTTGCAACTTGCCGCTCATGCGGCGACTGCAGGGGTTGAGAGTTGGCGGGGCCATGTTTGCTCCCAGAACACCGAATTGTATTTTGAATATGGGCAACGCGAAACCTTATCAGGTACGCCTGCTGATCCTACTTGCCTGCGCGGCACATTTTCTGACGCTCAAGCGATGCAAGCTGGAGGTTGAGATTTGGTAGTCTCCGGGGTGAACCGCTGGACAATTGGCGGTTGATTAAACCAGGGGTCAATTAATTTGCCGGCAAACTTTTTTAATTTCAAATAAATGAAAGTAGCACTGTTGACATATCACTATGGTTATAACGAGGGAACGTTGCTACAAGCTTATGCCGCGCAGCAATTGTTGATGCGTGCCTTCCCGGGGGCGGAGGTTCGAATCATTGACTGGCGATACCCGCCCAAGGAGTTGGTGGCCTTTCATCCACCACGAACCTTACAAGAAAAGGCATTGCGCGATTTTTTTGACGAGCGCCTTGTTCTCTCCGGGGAAACCATCCGGAGTGAGTCTCCCGACCCCGCGTTCTCAAACCTGAAGAAAAACTTCGATTTGGCCGTCGTCGGAAGCGATGAGGTTTGGCGATTGGATTACCACATCTCTCGGCGGTGGCTGTTACCGAGCCACCGGCAGGAGAACATGTGGGCGCCACCGTTCCCCAACATATATTGGCCTAACGCGAAGCGACTGGGCCTGCCGTGTGTATCCATGGCTTCTAGCATCAGCGAAAATGATGGGGTTGCAACCATTCCTAATTCGGCTAAACAAGAACTTCGGGAGGCCCTTAAAAGTTTTTCATTGCTGGGAGTACGAGATGAGCGAACCAGTAATTTTATCAAGACCTTATGTGGGCAACCGGCCCCAGTGTGTGAGTGGGTTCCGGATCCCTCATTCGCCTTGCCAGTGGGCGAACTCGGGGGTAGACAAAGATTTGCCGACCGCTTGCGGGCGAACGGCGTAGATGCTCGGCAACCGGTTGCGTTGATTATTTCTAGAAATAACACCACCCAATTGGAGCAGATTGTGAAGCATTGCAAGCAAGCAGGGTTTTGCCTAGTGTCGCTTACCAAGTCTCAGCCAGAGATGAACCTGGATTTTTCCGGCCAAGACATTGGTCCATTTGAATGGGCGGAGGCGGCGGCGTCCGCAAAATTGGTTGTCACAGATCGATTTCATGCCAGTCTGTTTGCAATTAGGAACCAAGTGCCGGTAATTGCTCTTGACCCTTGTAAGCAGTTTACTGGAACGGATGGTAAAATCAGAGATTTGTTCAAGCGCTATGGCCTAAGAAATTATTGGTTGCAGGGATATGAAAACATGAGTGTACACAGAGATTGGATAGACGAGTGCATAAATCCCGATAATTGGCCGCGTAAAAACATTGCCGAGTTAACGCTCAGGTTTCAGTCGGTTTTGACTCAGTTCGCAACCCAGCGGTTGCCAGAAGTTGTGGGGGGGAAGTGCAATTGTTAATTCGATCGGCGGATTAGTTAATTGGAATGGTTTCGGATAAGTATCCAGATCTGAAGTGTCTGCCATGAAAATCGCCTTGGCCTGTTCGGGCATCGGCTTTGTCAAGCGGGGCTATGAAAGTTCCGTTTTGGAGTTGTATGCTGCCCTGAAGGACAAGGTGCCGGTCACGCTGTATCGCGGAGGGGCGGGCGACTTGGGGCAACGTTGCCCGACCATTCCGTGCAACAGTCCGGTTTATACCCACTTTCCCTTTAACCGTATCGGTGACTACCGCCGCTACGCCGCACAGTGCGAACTGTTTGCCGCTGGTTTAGCTATCCGCTTGTTCCAGCAGCCGTCCGCCGTGGTGTTTACCCCGGATCACGTCGTGGCGGAATGGGTAACTCGGTGGCGGCGGTGGCTGCCCGGCACGCCGCCGGTGATTTTTTCCAACGGCGCTCCGTTTGCAAACGAATATTGCGCGCGGTTCCAGTTCGTGCACCAGAAGTCTTATGAGCATTTCAAGCCTGACCAGGCGCCGCACACCAAGATGTTTTTCATACCCAACGGCTTTGACCCGAAGCGGCTTGCCCCGCCGGCGGATTTTGACGTTGCGGCCGGCCGGCGCCGTTGGAATCTGCCAGCCGACAAAACAATAGTCCTGTGCCTGTCTGCTCTGAATTCGCACCACAAGCGGGTAGATTGGATTATTGACGAACTGGCGCCACTACGGAATTCCTGCTTTCTGCTGGCCTGCGGCCAGGATTGCGGCGAAACGGCGACTCTCCGGGCACGGGCGGAGACGCTGGGGTTGTCGGCCAAATTCATGACGGCTCCGTACGAGCAAGTGCCCGAGTTGATTTGGAGTAGCGATCTTATGGTGTTAGGTTCTCTGTGGGAAGGGTTTCCGCGCGTCGTGGCGGAAGCGATGGGCGCGCGAAAAATGATTTTTGTTCATCCCCATCAGAACGGCCGTGAAATCTTGGGTGGCGATAATCTCGGCTTGGTGGACATGAGCGCACACGGATGTTTGGCAGATGCTATCCGGCGGTGGTTACAGTCACCGAAACAATTTCAATCCGGCGTTGCGCGCAACTACGAGCGGTTCTTGGGGAACTTCAGTTGGCCGGCGGTGGCCGACCGATACCTTGCAATGTTCGAAACGGTGGCGCGATTGAATGCTTGACAATTTTATAGTTTTTTATGCATTCCAGCGTTTCTGTCATAATACCTAATTATAATCGGGAAAATTTCATCGGAGCCACCATTAGAAATTTGCTGGCGCAAACTCTGAAGCCTTACGAGATTATCGTGGTCGACGATGGTTCGACAGACAACTCTTTAGGGGTTATTCATTCATTTGGCGACAAAGTAAAAGTATTGCGACAGGCTAACAAAGGCCCCGGTGCCGCCCGCAATGCTGGCTTGAGGGTGGCCACCGGAGAATATATACAGTTTCAAGATAGTGATGATTTTATTTCGTTAAATAAACTTGAGACTCAGGTAAAGAAAATTCAGTCGACTAATGCAGATCTGGTTTATGGGCCTTTTGTAAAGGGTTTTTTGGAAGGCGGCAGGTTTGTTCCGGAAGACGTTGCTTTATTGCAAGCGTCTTTACCTGGATGCTTGCCATTGCATGAGTGGGTGCTCCGCGGATTGTCAATTATTTTTCAAGCCTGTCTGATAAAGCATGATTTTCTAAGGCAATACGGGGCGTACCGCACGGATTTGATGCCATCCGAAGATTCTGAATTGCTCTTTCGAATGGGATTGAATGGCGCTCGGTTGGCTTACTGCCCGGAAGTACTTACAGTCTATCGCCTTCACCATACCAATCAAATTACGGCGGATGGCACCACGCCGGCGAATCGCTTGAAAGATTGGGCACGCATGCTCATCATACAACATGAGCTATTGGCGGAGCGTCAAGTTCGATTGCACTGGCAAACTCGCCTGATTGCCTTGACTGAGTTGTGGAATACCTCCCGTTGGTTGCGGCACTACAATTGTTCAGAGGAACATTTGATCGAGAAGTTAGAAAGGCTTTTTTCTGGGAAGCCAAACTGGTTTTATCATGGCGTAAAGACATGCCAGCGGATCTCTGCTCGCCTTCGGTTTGAAAGATATGGAGTTCGCTGGCAAGACTATTATCGGTGTGGTGCGCTTACGCAAGGGCAGCTTCAGCTTTTGTCGGAAATCTTTAAAGATACCTCGCATGCATTAGTGTGATAACTCATTATGACATCACTTGTTTCAACCATTTTTAATGACCACGCCGGTTTGGAGGAGTTTTTCGCGGCCATGGCGTGCCAGACGCGGCACCCGGATGAAATCGTTATTGTGGACGCCGGATCCAAAGACGGTACTTGGGAACTGATGCAGGCCGAGGCCGCGCGGACAGATCGTCCGTGGAAGTTTCGTGCGCTTCAGGAACGGCGATGTAACGTAGCGCGTGGCCGTAATCTCGCTATACAGGCCGCGCACGGCGACCTCATCGTCTCCACCGACATCGGCTGCTCATGGGAACCGGAATGGCTCGCCGAACTGGTGGCGCCGTTGGAGATGGATAATAAAGTTGAACTGGTGATTGGGAGTTGGGCGGTGGATACAAAAGGATTGAATCAAGCTTGGTCCAAGACCGAGTGGAGCTTGTTTGGAGAGCAACGTTTGGAGGCCGATTCGGACAGCTACAGTTCGTCTAGGTCAATTGCCTATCATAAAAGCACTTGGCAGAGGTTAGGGAAGTATCCCGAAGATCTGACATTCGCCGGGGACGATGCGGTTTTCCATTATCTAATAGAAAAAGCCGAAATAAAGCGCGTTGGTGCTCCAACAGTGCGCTGTTATTGGCATCGGCATGTAATGTTTACCAGCTTTCTAAAAGAAGCATACCGTTACGGACTAGGGGATGGCGAAGCGGGAATTCGAACCAAAGACGTCATCTTGATAGGTGGTCGCATGGCGCTGGAATTATTCGGCCTGTTGTTGGGGCTTATGGCGCTGTTCCCGATCATGCCTGGGGCACCGTGGCTGGGGTTTGTTTTGCTGGGCGTCGCATTAAGTTCGGTGGCGGCCAAGGCATTAAAACTGCGCCCTGCAGTCCGGCGCTTGGCGGCAGCTGGGGTCAACCATCCTTTTTGGCGGCTATTGGCGTTCAGCTACGGCACTAAGTGGCACTGGATCCGCGGCCACGCCATTGGCCGGTGGCGCGGTAGGCAGCAATGTTGTGAATGTCGCCGCCGGCTGCGCGAAATGACGCCGGAAAGATATCGGAACGGGAACCCAGCACGGCCTTCCTAAATTCTAGACGAACCAGCTTTCGATTGCCATTTAACAAACAGTAACTCAACCTTATAAACCATGTTGTACGCCATCATCACGACCATTCAACCCCCAACCAGCAGCGTGTTGCGCCTAGCGGAACGCTTGACCGAAAGCCAGGGCAAATTAATCGTTGCCGGCGACGCCAAGGGGCCGGCGCATTTCGCTGGACCGGCCGGTCGACCATGGCCGGTGACCTTCCTCTCGCTGACGGAGCAGCAGGCCAGCGGTTTTGAACTGGCCAAGGTACTGCCCGTAAAAACCTACGCGCGCAAAAACATCGCCTATTTGCAGGCCATCCGCGCCGGTGCCGATAGCATTTATGAAACCGATGACGACAACGCTCCGCTGGCCGGCTGGCAACCGCGTGAGGAAGTTGTGCATAACGCACGCCAAGTCGCTGCGCACGCTGGCCGTTGGATCAATGTCTATCGCTATTTTTCCCGGGAGAACATCTGGCCGCGTGGCTTGCCGTTGGACGAAATTCGCCAAGTTGTACCGCAGACCAGCGTGACGGCCGTAGCCCGGCCTGCCCCCATCCAGCAGGGGTTGGTCAACGGGTCGCCGGATGTGGACGCCATTTGGCGGCTGGTCATGGATCGGGAGTTTCAATTCGAGCCAGCAGATAGCATTTATCTTGAACCCGGCAACTGGTGTCCGTTCAACACGCAGTCCACTTGGTGGTGGCCGGCAGCATATCCCTTACTCTATTTGCCCAGCTATTGTTCTTTCCGCATGTGTGATATTTGGAAAAGCTTCGTCGCCCAACGCTGTCTGTGGGCGATGGGGTATGGAATCGCTTTTCACGCCTCCGAAGTAGTGCAGGAGCGCAATCCGCACGACTTGATGCGGGATTTCCGGGATGAAATTCCTGGTTACGACAAGAATCGAGAAATTTGCCAGATTTTAGGTGGTTTGGATTTGAAATCCGGCGTGGACACCGCTGCCACCAACCTGCTGCGGTGTTATGAGGCGTTGGTTCATGCGGGCATCTTGCCCGAAAAAGAGCTGCCCCTAGTTAAGGCGTGGTTGGCGGACTTGGCGGCGTCCTGATTGGCCTGTTCCGGATTACCGAATGGCCATAAAGCACAAGCTCAGAATTCTGGCCTACTGCTCCGCTACCAGCGGAGGTATCGCCGAATATGCTGTGTATCAGGCGCGCGCCTTGCAAGTCGCTGGCGCAGAAGTGGTTTGCCTTACGCCGCCGGGACATTTGCACGGTCGCGCTACCGGCGTGAAAAAGTTGGAGCGGCTTCCCGGCCTAATTCCCGAAGGTGGTTCCGGCTGGCGAAAAAAAATCAGCATGGCTCTTCGCATCGTCGGGAGCCAATACTCATTGGCCTGGCAGGTGTTGCGTCGCCGTCCCGATCTCGTGCTGCTGGATACTTATATGGAATATCTCGCGCCGTTCTGGGTGTGGCCGCACTGGTTTCTGGCGCGTGTTTGCGGCGTCCGGTACGCGGCCACCCTCCACGACCCGGTGCGTAACTACATCGTGGGCCCGCCGTGGTGGCATCGCTTCTCCGTGCGACTGGCTTACCGTCCGCTGGATTTTGTGCTAGTGCATCATGCCCTGCCGGAACCGTCCCCGGTGCCGGTGGGCGTGGGGGTCGTGCAGGTGCCGCACGGGCTGTTTGAAGTCAACGGCGTATTTGACCGGTATGCCGTACGGCATGAATGGGGCATACCTCCGGACGCCAAGGTTTTCCTAGCCTTTGGTTATGTGCGCGATGCAAAGAACCTTGCTTATGCGGTTCGAGCCTTGACGCAGGTGCCGGACGCGTTTCTGGTCGTGGCGGGATCCCTAGCCAATGCCAAGGAAAAGCCCTTTTCCTACTATCGAGAACGAGCGGCGGAATGCGGCGTGCCAGCGCGCTGCCGTTTTTTTGATGGCTTTGTGCCCGACGCGGAGCTAGGTAAATATTTTGCTGCTGCCGATTTCGTGCTGCTGACGTATGCCGCGTCGTTTCACTCGCAAAGCGGCGTTCTAAACGTGGCCGCGTGTGCCCGCAAACCCATTCTGGCCTCAGCGGCGCCGTCCCCTCTGATTGAAGCCGTAACGCGGTTCCAATTGGGAATTGCAGTGCCGCCAGATTCACCGGAGGCGGTCATCGCTGGAATGCGGCAGTTGTTGAGCGCCCCGCCAACGCCCCGGTGGGACGAGTATGAGGCTTCGGCCTCATGGTCGGTTAATGCCCGAAAGATACTGGAAATGGTTGGTTGAGATACGCATGAATCATAGAATTCTTGCTGGTAGTCTGTTGGCCTTCGGCTACAACCAATGCATTGGCTGGACGCCGTCGCGGCATTTTCGCAACGCATATCTTCGGGGTTGGTTGGGTGGTTGGGGGGGAAGGCACTTGCGTGCAACTAAATTGCCGGTTTCTCAACGGTCGAAAAGTTTGCCTGGGCCGCCGCAATGTTATTAATTTTGGCTGCCTATTTGACGGTCGGCAATATGGCATTCACACGGGTGATGACGTCTCGATCGGTCCGGAAGCGACCATTCTGACATTGGGACACGACCCCCAATCACCGGCGTTTGGTCTGAAGGGCGGAGAAGTCACCATTGGTAACCATGTTTGGATTGGCTATCGCGCTATTGTGTTACCCGGTTTGAGCATTGGGGATGGTGTGGTGGTGGGCGCTGGCGCGGTGGTGACCAGAGACGTAGCACCCTTTTCTATTGTTGCAGGCAATCCGGCCCGGAAGATAGGCGAACGTTGCCGAGACTTGGTGTTTCAGTTGGAATACGCTCCGTGGTTACAATGACAAAGAAAATGAGTTAGCTAAATTAGTAAGCGAAAACCGTGAAATCACTCCAATTCAAAATCTGCCGAGTTTGTGGATTGGGGGTTGTTTTTTTGTTTGTCGTCGAGGGACTGCGAGCGCAAACCTTGAATGTTACAAATTTTGGCGCACGCGGCGATGCCGCCCCCATATTAGCGAAGACGACTGCTGGTTCGAGCGTCATTACGGTCTTAAAAAATAATTTCTCGAGCCGTGACGTCGGCAAGTTAATCCTACTGTTTGGTGCGGGGCCGGCGACCACGCCGACCAAGCATCAGGATTTTTTAGGACGGATTGTCAGTGTGACTGACGGCAGTTTGCTGACGGTCTTCCCGTCTGTTGGAGCATCTGGCGTCAACATGACGGGCTTCGTGGGAACGCAGAACGCTCTCGCGTTTCAAAACTGTGTGGATGCCGCCTCCGGTTCCAACACCATCATCCAAATTCCGGCCGGCCAATATCTGCTCGTGCCCAGCAACCTGCTCAATTCGAATTTCGTTATGAAGAATGCGTCGATCACTTCGGCTGCCGTAGTTTTACAAAAGGGCGGGCTTCATTTTTTGGGTGCCGGACCGGAACAAACAACGCTGCTGGCCTGTGGAGCGTGGCAGTTAAAGACCAATCACGCTAGTCGTGGCCAACTTTTCGCGTGCAAAGGCCCTGTTACCAATGATGCACCGCTAATTTTTGAAGGTATGACGATGGATGGCGGGGTATTCACTGGCCGGCAGGATGTCAATGGCAAGACCTCGTTTCCTGCCAGTTCAACCGACGGTAGCGGTTGGGACATTACTCATCATGCCGTGATGGATTGCGGTGTACCACCCTTGCATGGGTATAAGCTTTTTACCAACTGTCGATTCGTGCATTGGCGTGGAGAAATCCTGACGAGTGTGGTGCCGTTGGTGGATGGTTTTGTTGCCGTGACCAACTGCGATTTTGTGGACGGCGAAGCTTCAGCGTTCAATTTTAGCTTTTCCCACCGCATCAGCGATTGCCGGTTTTCCAACCTTGACATGGCCATGGAGTTTTACCAAGGCTATACAACCAAGCCATCGGTGTTTGAAAACTCCATTGTGACAAACGTGTGGGGAGATTTGGTTCTGGTAGGTGCGGAGACTAACCACACCATGCCACCTTATGCTGTGAGGAACAATCTGTTGGAAGCCCGGTCGTATAGCATATTGGTCTGCCCCGCGCGAAATTTAATTGTCAGTGGTAATTGTTTTAGGAACGCCAATATGGGTATCGGATCGGGGCCGGGCTACCAAGGTACTGAGTGCAATGGAAACCTACTGGTCAGCAACAATGTTTTCACTAACGTTTATTATCCCATTCTTATCCAAGATACGGGGCGCAATCGGATGGAGTCCATGACGGTATGCGACAACGCGGCGATACACGGACAAGCGTTCGGTTATGGTTGGGGATGGAGCACCAATGTTTCATTTGTTCGCAACTCGGTTGCTGACTTTAAGTTGGGGTTGGCCAGCAGTCAATTGCGGGGCCAATGGTTTGCGGACGATTTGTCCAACCAATTTCCGCCGGTAAAGTCGTATGGCGTAAGTGGCACCAGCGGCACCATTACTTACGCCAACGGCGCGCGGCAGGAAATCTGGGTGGGCATTACCAATTACGGTTTTTTTTTGGATGATTCGCAGCCGAGAAAAATTCCGCCGCAGGCGGTGCTGCATATCACTTCCACTGGGAAATACGACGCATGGGTGTGTCCTTCCACAACCCGAACTAACCTCCCACCGAAAACACTGGCCGCAGGTCACTCGTTGATGCTGGCGTGGACCAATCAATCATGGCAAACGGTTGCAAATTAAGTAGTGAATCAAAGGCCTTTTGGCTAATACAAAGATGAATTGGTATTGCATGCAACTGGGAGCCCGCGAGCATTACGCCATTCCGCGCGCGCTTCATGCCAAGGGAGTACTGACGGGATTGTTCACTGATGTCTGGGTTCCCCCGGCCAATCCTCTTGGATTGCTGAAACGAGCCTTGCAACAGCGGTTTCATCCTGAGCTGGCCAATGCCCGCGTGACCGCAGCCAACTTCCCAATGATGCGCTTTGAAGTCCAGACTTGGATTCGCGGAATGCGGGACTGGAATCAAATCATGGCGCGAAATGATTGGTTCCAACAGCTGTCCCTGCGCGTTTTGGAGCGGGAAAAAGGCGCGTTTACCAAACCAACTACGATATTTGCATATAGCTATGCGGCACTTGCCGCATTCCGGTTCGCTAAGGCAAGCGGCTTGCGAACGGTGCTCGGGCAAATAGATGCCGGACCGGAAATGAGTCGGATTGTTTCCGAATTAAGGGGGCGGCATCCGGATTTTAGTGGTCGAGGCTCTACCCCTCCGCCTGCTTATTGGAATCACTGGCGAGAGGAGTGTGCGTTGGCTGACGCCATAGTGGTGAATTCCGAGTGGAGCCGAAACGCATTGGCCGTCGCCGGCATTGATTCTGCAAAAGTCCAGATAATTCCTCTAGCATATCAGCCACCCGGGGCCGCAGTCGCTTTCCAGCGCGGATATCCCAGTGGGTTTACTCGGGAACGTCCGCTGCGTGTCTTGTTTCTTGGGCAAGTCAATTTGGCCAAAGGTATTGTGCCGGTTCTGGAAGCGGCAGACAGATTGCGGAACGAACCGGTGGAGTTTTATATTGTTGGCCCCATGCTGGTGCGAGTGCCCGAAGGCTGGCTTCGCCAGCCTCAGATTCGTTGGTGTGGTCCGGTGTCCCGAGCGGAGGTCGCTGCGCAATACCAGTCGGCCGACGTGTTTCTATTCCCGACATTTTCCGATGGGTTTGGGCTAACGCAGTTAGAGGCGCAAGCATGGAAGCTGCCGATTATTGCGTCCAAATTTTGTGGCAACGTCGTCAAAGATGGCGTCAATGGGTTCTTGTTGCCTGAACTAACAGTCGAAGCTATCGTTAATTCATTGCGTAGGTGTCTTGAACAGCCAGCATTACTATCGAAACTATCGAACGCATCTTTTGTAGCCCCCGAATTCCAAATGGACAACGTTATTTCTAAGTTGCAAAAAACAGTCTAGATTAAATTGCTTTAAATGATTTTTTTCCAAATATGTGCGGTGACCCAGATAGTATGGATTTTATCGTCTTTTTTGTGGTATCTGCGGCGATCTGATGAGGTGCCGTTGGTTTTCAGCGCGATAGCCTTTTATTCTATGAGCTATCGATTTTGGGCGGTAACTAATGGACTAGGGGAATGGGTTAGCTTAGCCTTTAGTGGGCATGAAGAAATTCTTCCAGAACAGGCGGTTAAAGCACTTTTATTAGTCGTATTAGGCCAGACATTGCTTCTGGGGGTCTATATGAGGCGCCAAAAAAGGACTTTCCAAGTCGCTAATGGCCGTTTATCTAGTTCTCTTTCGGTGTGGCTAAGGCGGTGGGTAATTATTGTGGCTATTATTTATTTCCCAGTAAGTATTTGGGCAGGTCATTATCTACAAAATCAGGTGGATATGGGTAAATCAGCTGCCTATGAGGTAACGGCATGGATTTATGAGTTGCCTTATGTAGGGGTTGGTATTTTTATTGTTTTATTATATGACCTATGTTATTCGTCCATAAGAAACGCTTCAAATTTCGCAGTGCTTTTTTTGATGGCTGTGGTGCTTTATAGTTTATATGGCGAATATGACCGGTTTAAATTAATTGCAGCCTTAACTGGTGGTTTTATCACATATGCCGCTGCTTTTAAGCCATTTTCGAGGTTGTATCTTTCCTTGCCTGTGTTTTTTATATTAATTGCACTATTTTCCATTGGCGGTGCAAGTCGTGATGATAACGTGAAAAATGACACTCAGGATGAAAGGGCAAAAGCTGGATGGAGGCGATTTGCTGCTGCAGAAGATGCAAACTTTTTGGATGGCTTTATTTTTGAAATGCAAGAGACGAAGCGTTATGGTTATAGATATGGGGGGGCGCATTTAGAGATTCTTTATCGGCCCATACCGCGCTTTTTATGGAAAAACAAGCCTGTTGGTAGCTATCAATTACGCGCCATGGGTATTGAAGAGTCAAAAAGCACTTTAACTATCGGTATATCGCCTTCATTGTTCGGCACTTTTTATGAAGAGTGCGGGGTCTTTGGGGTTGTATTATTTTCTATCTTATATGGATATTGGCTGGCGTATTTTGTTGGAAAAATAGCTTCGCTGAACCCGGCGTTAGCATCGGTAATTCGAGGTTGTTTGTGTGGTTGGTTAGTCTCCCTTTTTCGCGGTGGTGATCTGGCTGGTATTGCGGCGTGGGCGTTTATGTGTTTTTGGCCTCTAGCCTCATATATATATATTTGGCGAAAAGAGATTCGGTCGGGTAGTGATTGGATTAGTTTTAACCGCACACGCCAAAGTCGTCTTTCTTCTCGGACGGCAGATTTTCGAGCCAGTTAGGAAACGACGAGAGCAAATAAATGCCCCCCCAAAAAACATAACCGCCGTGATTGCTATTGTTTTTGACAACTATGGTCCCTACCTCTGGGCTAGGGTCAACGCGGTGGGCAAGATTCTGCCGGTTCTGGCCGTCGAACTTTACGGTCGTTCGGCCGAATATGCATGGCAACGCGACCGGGCAGCGACGGACGTTGAAATTGCGACCTTGATTGCCGACACGGATCGTTTTCATACGGAAGCAAAAGCCCTTGAGCGACGTCTGCGGGAGGTGTTGGATGGGCGAGCCATAGATGCCGTGGCCATTCCCGGCTGGTCTTTTCCTGGGGCACTGGTGGCCTTGCGCTGGTGCATTGATCAGCGCATTCCCGCCATTGTGATGTCAGAAAGCACGGCTTGGGACGAACCACGCATCCGTATTAAGGAATGGATCAAGCGCCGTATTGTGCGCTTGTTCTCAGCCGGTCTGGTCGGAGGCGCGCCGCATCAGGACTACCTTGCTCAACTTGGTTTGCCAGACGAACGGATTTTTCTTGGGTATGATGTGGTGGATAATCGTTTCTTCGCCGATCAAGCGAAGGTTGCAGTTCGCCGCCCGGATTTGCCCCAAAAATATTTTCTTGCCAGCGCGCGGTTTGTTGGGAAAAAAAATTTGTCCGCATTGTTGCGCGCCTTCGCGCTTTATCGGCAGGCATCCGAACATCGGCACGCTGCAGGAGAATGCTGGGAACTTGTATTGCTTGGAGACGGTGAGATTCGCCCGGAACTCCTTCGTTTACGCGCTGCGCTTGGCTTGGACACCGTCGTCCATTTGCCGGGATTTAAGCAATATGCTGAACTGCCGGCCTATTACGCCCACGCTAATGCGTTCATCCACGCTAGCACGACAGAACAGTGGGGTTTGGTGGTGAATGAAGCCATGGCAAGCGGCCTGCCGGTACTGGTTTCCCGCCGGTGCGGTTGCGCGCGGGATTTGGTGAGTGAGGGGGTCAACGGCTTCACCTTCGATCCCTGTGATTCCGCCCAAATTGTGCAACTGATGTTGAAGGTTTCCGCGACCGGTTTTCCGCTTGCCAAATTTGGCGTGGCCAGTCAGCGGATCATTTCGGACTGGGGACCGGACCGGTTCGCTGCAGGCATGGTTTCAGCAGTCAACTGCGCACTGAAAGTTGGTCCTCGGCCCGCTGGCTGGTTTGACTGGCGATTGCTGGGAGTTTTAATGCGTCGGAATAATACTTGAACCACCTGCGAGCAATCACATGAAAATCAACGTTGTCGCCCGCTGGGTCAGCCGAAAATTCACGGGAGTATTTGAAGTTTCTCGCCGCTATGCACAAAGTATGGCGGTGCGGGGAGGAGATGAAATCCAGGTGTTTGGCTTAGAAGACGAATTTACAACCTTGGATTTGCCCCTATGGCAGCCGTTGCCGGTGCGAATTTATGCCGCCAGAGGCGGCGCTTTTGGGTACGCGCCGGCCTTGGCGGACGGCCTTATTGCCAGCCGGTCCGAGGTTGTTCACGTACACGGCATTTGGACCTACGCTGGGGTGGCGGCGCGCCAGTGTGCTCAAAGGATTGGGACTCCTTATATGCTGTCCCCGCACGGTATGCTAGATCCTTGGGCGGTTGCCAATTCTGGTTGGAAGAAACGTCTGGCCCGATGGCTGTACGAGGAGCGGGTACAGGCTCGTGCCGCATGTCTACACGCCGCCACGGAGATCGAATACGCCGATCTACGCTGTTTTGGGCGAAAAAATCCCGTTTGCGTGATTCCTTACGGCGTGGATATTCCTGATTTCACCCAGCAGGGGACGGCGCCTTGGGGGGACGCAGTGCCTGCCGGGGCTAAAATACTTTTGTTCATGGGAAGGTTTCACCCCAAGAAAGGCTTGCTGCCCTTGCTTCAGGGCTGGAAATTGTGGAAGGACAATGATCGCGCGCGGCGGGACGATTGGCATCTCGTTATGATGGGCTATGATGAGGGCGGTCATGAGCAAGAACTGCGCAATTTCGTGGGCGCGCATGAATTAGCTCGCACGGTGCATTTTATTCCCCCGCAGTTCGGCGAGCGGCGGGCGGGTGCCTTTTTTCACAGTCACGCGTTTATCTTGCCTTCGTTCAGCGAAGGGCTGCCAACGGCGGTGTTGCTTGCTTGGGCGCACGGCAAGCCGGTGCTGATTTCTCAGCACTGCAACCTAAATTTCGGTCTACAAAAGGGTGCCGGACTGCCGGTCAACCCGGAGGCAGGCGACGTGGCGCGAACACTGCGACAGATGGCCGAACTTTCCGATTTTCAACTCCGCCAAATGGGCCAAACCGGGCTGGAGCTAGTTCGGGAACATTTCGTATGGTCGAAGGTCGCAGAAGAAATGCGCGAAGTTTATTCATGGATGGCAGGCGGGGGGTGTCCACCGGCCTGCGTGCGGAAAATATAAGCTGTTTCTGGAACAGCCAGATATGACGAACGTTGACCTATCCCGATTTTCTGGTGCTGGCTTCGATCGCGGTGCTGGGAAATTCAAAGAGGCTTTGTGGGTGCTGGTGCGCTGCCTGTTTTTTGCGCCCGCTTGGCCGTGGCCGGCGAGGTTGCGGGTCTTTTGGTTGCGGCGTTTTGGGGCAAAAATTGGCAGCGGCGTGGTCATCCGTTCACGAGTCAATGTCCATTTTCCGTGGCGATTGGAGGTGGGTGATCATGTGTGGATCGGCGAAGAGTGTTGGTTGTTGAACTTGGCCCCGATCACAATTGAAAGTAACGTGTGCCTTTCGCAACGGACATTTCTCTGCACCGGAAACCATGATTACACCTCCCCCAACTTTGACTTGAGGGTGCAGCCAATTCTGGTGCAAAACGGCGCGTGGGTTGGCGCGGCCAGTTTTGTGGGGCCTGGAGTGACCATCGGCCTGCACGCGGTTTTAACGGCAGGCTCGGTAGCCACCCAAAGCTTGCTGCCGCAAAAAATCTATCGAGGTAATCCGGCCGGGGTAATCAAAGACCGCCGGCTCACCAGTCCAGAAATTTCGAAGGGATGATTAAGCCTTTCGCTTTTTTTCGATTGTTCACGAAGCAGCGGTTGGGGATGGGGCTTGCCTGTGCCTTTGCAGTGGCGTTGGGTTTGGCCTTGGCTGGGTTGATGTGGGCACATTTGATTTTGACCGTTGACAGTGGGCCGGTCAAAGCTGATGTCATGGTCTTGCTGGGTGGCGGTTCGGTGGTGCGTCCCCAGCATGTGGCCGATTTATTCAAGGCAGGCGCCTCTCCCAAAATAATCATCACCGGCTTGGGTGATTGGGAGCTAAACGAGCAGATGTTGGAAACTAACGGCGTGCCGTCCGAGGCCATTCTGCTGGAAAAGAAGGCGACGACGACGTTTGAGAATGCAAAATTTTGCCTTCCCTTGCTGCGGCAGCTCGGCGCTAAACGGGTTTTGCTGGTGACTTCTTGGTATCATTCTCGGCGGGCGATGGCTTCGTTTCGGCATTTTGCTCCGGAGTTGCAATTTTTTTCCTCACCAGCAACGTTGAATGATACCGGTCAAAAATTATTTGTCGCTGTGCAAGAGGAAAGAGGTTACACCCTGAGGGAATATCCCAAGCTGCTGGGCTACTGGCTATGGCATGGCGTCCAGCCGTTCTAACGCGATTAATCAAGTTGCGAGCAAGATGATTCGTAGGATGGGCAGGCAGAATAGATGGTCGCCAGTCATTGGCGGCTTGGTGCTCTCGTGGCTGTGGTTGGTGGTGGTGAGCGACCTAGCGGTAGAATGGACGGTCAACCCGCAATACAGTTTCGGTTGGGCGGTGCCAGGACTCTGTGCTTTTTTGTTTATCCGTATATTACGGGTAGAAGGATCATCGTCATCAATATGCGATTTTCCAGTGCGTTGGGCGAATGGATTGATTTGCTTGGGAGCCCTGTTTTATTTGCCGACCCGCTTGATACAACAGGCGAATCCAGGCTGGCGACTGGTCAGTTGGGGCTTGGCGATGGAAGTTATCGCGGTGACCTTGGGTGGGTTGGGATTATTTTTTCGAGATCGATGTTACACTGTCCGGGGCCTGTGCTTGCATTGGAAGGCATTCCTGTTTCCGTTGGGATTTTTTTTGGTGGCTGTGCCGTGGCCGACCTTTTTGGAAGGCCCTCTAATTCAAGCTCTTACACGGGCGGATGTTGCGGCGACTTGCGAACTGGCCAATTGGTTCAGCATACCCGCCATGCCGCATGGTAACGTGATTGAGGTGGCGACGGGGCAGGTGGGAATTGACGAGGCGTGCAGCGGCATCCGTTCGTTTCAGGCCACCTTGATGATCTCGCTGTTTCTGGGCGAATATTATCGGCTAACGCTGTTGCGCCGCCTGTTTTGTATCGCCGCCGGCTTTGTGCTCGCTTTGCTGTTCAATTTGGGACGACTGGCGGTGTTGGTTTGGGTGGCGGCAGGCAAGGGAATTTCTGCAATTGAACGATGGCACGATCCCACCGGCGTAGTCATCCTGCTCGGCTGTTTTTGTTCGTTGTGGTTTTTGGGAAAATGGTTGCAACGCGGAAACGCCCTGATAGCCAATCCCTCAAAAACGCAAGGCGAAGGGATTTTGCCCGTGCCGGTTTTCCCTCTCGCAACGCTGGCCGCTTGGATTGTTTTGACCGAAATTGGTGTCGAAGGTTGGTACCAACTTCACGCATCACGGTTGCCAGCCCCTTTGGCGTGGAAGGTAGTTTGGCCGACCAACAATGCTACTTTCAAAGCAATCACCCTTCCGCCAGCGGCGCGGCAAATTTTGCGTTTTGACGACAGCCAAAACGGCGCTTGGTCGGAAGCTGGCCAAGTTTGGCAAGCGGTTTTTTTGAAGTGGAAACCCGGACGTGCCGCGATGCGGTTGGCGCAAAATCACACTCCCGAAATCTGCCTGACTGCGGCTGGACACAAGCTGGCGGAAGCTATTCACACAGAAACAATTACCGTGCGCGGCCTCCAACTGCCGTTTCAATTTTACGAGCTGACGGATATGCCAAGGCCGGTTTTTGTGGCGTATTGTCTCTGGCAGGATCGTGCTTCCGACCAGAGTTTTTCCACGCTGAAACTTAACTGGAAACTCCGGCTGGTTTCGGTGCTGGCTGGGCAACGCAATCTTGGCCAACGCTCGCTGGAAATCACCGTGGCAGGCGTCAATGATTTCGCCGCCGCCCGGGCGGCTTTGCAAACGCAACTGGAACAGATCATTAACCGTGAACCATGAAACGTAACCTGCGCCCTCAAAAAGTATTTGTCAGTGGTTGTTTTGACATGCTGCATAGCGGTCATGTCCGTTTTTTGCAAGAAGCGGCCAGTTACGGTGAGGTCTACGTCGGGCTGGGCGCCGACCGCACCATTTTGGAATTAAAAGGTCGCGCGCCGGTTAACCTGCAAGCCGAGCGAAAATATTTGCTCGAAGCCCTGCGATTTGTCAAAGCCTGCCACATTAACACTGGCTCGGGTATTCTGGATTTTCTGACGGAACTTGACCGCGTTGCGCCGGACATTTTTATTGTCAACGAAGACGGCAACATCCCCGCCAAAGCCGAACTCTGCCGCGAGCGCGGCATCAAGTATGTAGTGTTGAAACGCCTGCCCTCGACCAATTTGCCGGTGCGCTCCACCACCAGTCTGCGCAAGGAATGCCGGATTCCCTACCGGCTAGATCTAGCCGGCGGCTGGCTGGATCAGCCGTTTGTCGCCAAATTCGGAGCCGGACCGGTGCTGACCATTTCGGTGGAACCCGTCATCGAATTCAACGAACGCAGTGGAATGTCCTCCAGTTCCCGTCGGCGAGCCATCGAGTTGTGGCAAACCGATCTGCCAACGGACCATCCCGAGAAGCTGGCAAAAATGTTGTTTGCCTTCGAAAATCCACCCGGCACCAAAATTTTTGCCGGCTCGCAGGACGCCATCGGCATTGTCTATCCGGGACTCAATCGCTTGGATTATACCGGTGAATATTGGCCCAAAAAAATTCATGTGCAACATGATGAAACCATTTTGAGCTGGTTGGAAAATCATTTGCACATGGTACCACTCGGCCCGCGCGAAGGAGACTACGATGTTTTTAAGGGCCAAAATATCACGGCGCCGAAAGTGCGCGCTTTGGCGGCGGCAGCCGATGCTTGCTGGCGGGCGATTCAAAAACGGGACCTGGATGAATTTGGCCGGCAGTTCCGTGCGTCCTTTGAAGCGCAAATCGCACTGTTCCCGGCGATGAGCAACGCGATGATTCAAAAAATGATCCGTCGCTATGCAACCAAAGCCAAAGGCTGGAAATTATCCGGTGCCGGCGGCGGCGGCTATCTGGTGCTGGTCAGCGAAAAAGCCATTCCGGGTGCGTTGAAATTGAAAATTCGGCGTCCGGGTTTTTGAAAACCGCATTCGATTTTTATGAGCTATCAAGAGCAGGAGTTGAAAAGCATCTCTAAGCATTTTCAGATCTACGGCGAGATCATTCACGCCGAGCCGTTGAAAATTGGGCATATCAACGAGACCTACACCGCAACTTATCAGCAGGGCGGAACCCGGGTACGTTACATTCACCAAAAGCTGAACCGGAATGTCTTCAAAAACCCGGCCGGCGTGATGAAAAATATTGTCCGCGTGACCGATCACCTCCGGAAAAAAATGGAGGCGCGCAACGTCGCCGATATCACGCGTCGCTCCATGATTGTGATCCCAACGCGGACGGGAAAACCTTATCACCAAAATGGCGACCGGGATGTCTGGCGCACGTTTGTTTTCGTCGAAGGCGTGGTGACGCATGAAGCCGTGCAGACTCCCGCCCAGGCGTTTCAAGCCGGCAAAGCCTTTGGCGATTTTCAAAATCTGCTGGTGGATTTGCCCGGCGGACGGCTGGTGGAAACGATTCCGAATTTTCACAACACGCGCAAACGCTTTGAGGCGTTCCAGCAGGCGGTGCAGGCGGATCGGCACAATCGGGCAGCCTATGCGAGCAAGGAAATCGCCTTCGCCCTGAAACACCAAGCCCTTACCGGCGTCATTCTCGACGCAATGGCGAAAGAAAAAATCCCCGAACGCATCACCCACAACGACACCAAGTTCAACAACGTGATGCTGGATCAAATCACTGGGGAAGCCATGTGCATTGTGGATTTGGACACCGTCATGCCCGGTTGCGCGCTGTATGATTTCGGCGACATGGTGCGCACGACCACTAGTCCAACGTTGGAAGACGAACTGGATTTGACCAAGGTGACCATGCGGCTGCCGCTGTTCAAAAAACTGGCGGAAGGCTACTGTTCCGCCGCCGCGCCGTTTTTGACGAAATCCGAAAAAGCACTAATTTCCTTTTCCGGAAAACTCATCACGTTTGAAATCGGATTGCGTTTTTTGACCGACTATCTGAGCGGAGATGTTTATTTCCGCATTCATCGGCCCGGCCATAATTTGGATCGCTGTCGCACCCAGTTCAAATTGGTCGAGTCCATCGAGCGTCAGGAAAGTGCCATGCAAAAATTTGTGGATCAGCTTTGATCGGCGCGAAGTTTCCTCGATGAAAATCCTCTTGCTGAATCAGGTGTTTTATCCCGACGTGGTTGCCACGGCGCAATATTTGACCGACCTTGCGGCAGATCTTTCGGCGCGCGGGCACGAGGTCACCGTGATCAGCAGCCGCCGGGCCTACGAGCATCCCGAGACGATTTATCCCGCCGCCGAAACCTGGCGCGGCGTGAAAATTCGGCGCATTTTTTCGACGCGGTTTGGCAAAGGCGCCAAGTGGCGGCGCGCGGTGGATTTTGCCAGTTTTTTATTTTTTTGTTGCCTGCGTCTATTATTCCTGCCCCGGCAGGATGTGGTGGTGGCGCTGACCACACCGCCGCTCATTTCTTTTTTGGGCGCGTGCCGGGCGAAGTTGCGCCGGGAGAAATTTTGTTATTGGGTGATGGATTTTAATCCGGATGAAGCCATTGCCGCCGGTTGGCTGCGGGCGGATTCCTTTGCCGCGAAATTTTTGGAGCGGCTTTCGCGGTTCAGTCTGCGGCGCGCGGAAACAGTTTTTGCGCTGGATCGGTTTATGTGTGACCGCATTGTGGCCAAGGGGATTCCCAGCGGCAACGTTGCGGTAATTCCGCCGTGGACGCAGGACGGTGATGTGCAATTTGATGCGGTGGGGCGGGATGAATTCCGGGTAGCGCACGGCTTGACGGAGAAATTTGTCGTGATGTATTCCGGCAACCACAGTCCGGTTCATCCATTGACCACCTTGATGCAGGCAGCGGAACAGCTGCGCGCCGAGCAGAACATTGTCTTCGCCTTCATTGGTGGCGGTAGTGAATTTCAACGCATCAAAAAATGGGCGGTGGGGAATCCGCAGGTGCTTTGTTTGCCTTATTTGCCGCTCGCTAAACTCTCGGGATCACTTTCTGCGGCCGACGCGCAGGTGGTGGTGATGGGCGACGCGATGCTGGGTTTGGTGCATCCGTGCAAGATTTACAATATTCTCAGCGTGGGCGCCCCGCTCATTTATCTCGGACCACGCCCCAGCCACGTCACGGAAATCATGGAACAACTGCCCAAGGATTATCCGCGGGTGTCGGTTTTGCATGGGGAAGCAGATGCTTTGGCGAAAGGCATTCGCCAACTGGCGGCCCATAAAAGCAAGCAACGGATTTATTTTGATGGCCTAGTAAAACCTTTTTCGAAAGGTAAATTATTGCCAGAGTTCGTGGCCAGATTGGAGCTAAAAAGTTAGTTGGTAAGACGTCTTGGCGGTAGTCGCTTCATTCCGCAGAGCGGATATTACTCTGCGAAATCCCGCTAAAAGCTCGCAGTTCTTTGGTTTTGCTTCTGCCAGCCGATGATTGCTTTTGTCCATCCCTCGGCCAAAATTTCCCCCAGAATTTCAAATTTGGAATAGGCTTCCAAGTGTTTGCGATCCGCGTCTGGCGATTTAGTAGTTTTGTCTGAGGCGGCGATATCGCGAGCAGCTGCCGGCGCGAAAGCTTCAAGTTCAATATAAGATTCAGGATGTTCCGGTAGTCCATGGCGAAAAACAACCACTTCCTCCACCGCAACATCTTGCGGACCGGTTGTACGGTGGTTGCACGATTTCGTAGTCAAATCCCAGGTTTGTTCTTGGCCGGATAACTGTACGCGCAGTCGGTTGAAGCCGAGTTTGCGGGCAATAAATGCGGTGTCGTGGCAAATTTTTTCGGGATTGCGCGCGCGCGCGCCTTCCAAAGTTAGCCAGCCAATCTGCGTCAGTGCATACTGGATTTCTTCCCGGGAATGTAGTGACTTTTTCAGTGTGTTCCCCACAGAAAACCATTTTCGACTGAAGCTGAAGCCATAGGCCGAAGCAATTATGGTCAGAGTGGCGACCCCGAAAACAATCGGGAAATATTGCTGACGCCACCAGAAAAACACCAATCCCAACGCGAGAAAGATGGCGGTGAAAGCGTAGGCGCCTAGCACCACGTCTCGCCGGGATATTCCGCTTTGGAGCAGTCGGTGGTGAATGTGTTTGCGATCCGGACGGAACAGTGGCAAGCCTTGCAACCCGCGGCGGACAATGGCTAATGATGTATCAAGCACTGGGAGTGCCAGCACAAATAGGGGCGCAATCAGGGCGGCGATAATGGTCCCCTTTTGGGAGCTATAAAGCGATAAGCCGCCAATCAAAAACCCCAGAAAATAGGCGCCGCCATCGCCCAAATAAATCCGGGCGGGTGGGAAATTGTACAGCAGAAATCCGAGCAAGGCTCCCGCCATGGTTTCGGCCACCATCGGCACGCTATGGTTGTTATTTCCCACTACCACCATCAATACCATGAGCATCAGACAGATGCCGCCGGCAAGTCCATCCACGCCATCGATTAAGTTAATCAGATTGGTCATGGCGACCAACCACATTACCGTGATGGGCCAAGCCCATAAGCCCAAGTGAACAAAGTGGTCCGTCAAAGGAATTTTGAACTCGTAAATTCCCAGACCGCCCCAATAGGTGATGCTGGCAATGATCAATTGGCCGACCAGCTTGTAGCGGGCCCCCAAGCCGCGTAAATCATCCCAGAATCCCAATCCAAACATCGCCAACGCTGAACCAAAAAGGGTCCAGCGTTCCACCTTGGAATCGGGATTAAACTGAAAACCAAACAAAACATCAGTTGGTAGCAAGTAGATCGCCACGAAAGCGATGGCAAAAACCAAGCCTCCAAGCCGAGGGACTGGCGCCTGATGTGAGGTGTGGGCGTGATGAAAATCTGTCGGTCGGTCAAATTTTAGCTGGTTTTGCCAGATTTCAATAATCTTGGGAATCAGCATGTAACTGACGCAAAATCCTAACATGAGGCAAAACAAAACTTGGTCGGAATTAGTTTCCATGGGGCAGCGGGTGGAACAGGCTAATAAACATCATTCAACAAGACCCAAAATTAAAACGAATTGAGATAATGATTTCAGCATGAGAGAAAACGACTAAATAACAAGCAAATTTAGCAAGAAATTTACGGATTTGAGCGGTCCGGAGTGGGGCTGTCCAGCCGGTTGGAAAATGGAGGTATTGCCGCGTAAATCGCGGCTTTTTTGTTGGCTAAAGGACGTGCGGTATTCTAAGCTATGATCATGAAGGGTATCATTCTTGCCGGCGGTGCTGGCTCACGGCTTTATCCGCTCACACTGGTGGCAAGCAAGCAGCTACAACCGGTGTATGACAAGCCGATGGTTTATTATCCGCTGACCACGCTGATCGAGGGTGGAATACGGGAATTATGCCTTATTTCAACGCCCCATGACCTCCCGCGCTTCCGCCAGCTATTGGGGGACGGTAGTCGGTTTGGGGTGACCATCGAATATCGCGAGCAAGCCAAGCCTGCGGGCATCGCACAGGCTTTTATTATCGCCGAAAGTTTTATTGGTTCGGACAATGTTACGCTTATTTTAGGCGACAATATTTTTTACGGAGGGGATACTTTTCAGCGCGCCTTTGCAGAATTCAAGTCTGGAGCGACGGTTTTTGCGTACCACGTCAAAGACCCGGAACGTTATGGCGTGGTGGAGTTTGACGCGCAGGGCTTAGCGCTTTCCATTGAAGAAAAGCCTAAACATCCCAAGAGCAATTATGCGTTGCCGGGACTTTACTTGTTTGACAACCAGGTTGTCAGTTTTGCCAAAAACCTGAAGCCTTCCGCGCGAGGTGAACTGGAAATAACCGATGTCATTATTGAGTATCTCCGGCGTAATGTTTTACGGGTGCAGCGGTTGGCGCGAGGCTTTGCCTGGCTGGATGCCGGCACCACCAGTAGCCTGCACGAGGCCAGTGCTTATGTGCAGACCCTTGAGAAGCGCGCTGGAATTAACATCGGGTGTCCGGAAGAGGCCGCGTTTCGTCAGGGATTTGTTTCCCGCGCACAGCTGGAGCAGATCATTGGCGCGTTGCCGCAGTGCGAATATCGAGCTTATCTTGAAAATGAAGTCTTAGCCGAGGCTAAGCGTTTGCTTGCTAAATAATTTCCTCACTTTGCTTTTCTATGAACCTGCTTGTCACTGGTGGTGCGGGCTTTATTGGCTCCAATCTGATCACTCAGATTATCGACGACCCGCTTGTTGCTAAACTGGTCAATCTGGATTGTCTCACCTACGCTGGTCGCTTGGAAAATCTAGCGGCAGTTTCGCGGCATCCCAAATATATTTTTGAAAAAGTCGATCTACGCGACAAGGCGGCGACTGTCCGCGTGGTGGAGCAGCATGGCATCACGCACGTCATGCATCTGGCGGCGGAATCCCATGTGGACCGTTCCATCACCGGGCCGGGCGATTTTATCACCACGAATATCATCGGCACCTTCAACTTGCTCGAAGCCTGTCGTAGTTTCTGGGGCGGTAACTTTGGCGGCAAAAAATTCCACCACATTTCCACGGATGAAGTTTATGGCTCGCTTGGGGCGACCGGGTTGTTTGAAGAAACCACGGCTTATGCCCCGAATTCACCCTATTCTGCCAGCAAAGCTTCCAGTGATTTTCTCGTTCGCGCTTACCATCATACTTATGGTCTGCCAACGGTGATTACGAACTGTTCCAATAATTACGGGCCGTTTCAATTTCCCGAAAAACTCATCCCTGTAGTTATTCACAGCGTGTTGCAACACAAACTGGTACCCGTCTATGGCGATGGCCTGAACGTTCGTGACTGGCTGTATGTAAAAGACCATGCTGCGGCGCTTTGGCTGGTCTTGCGGAATGGTGCCCACGGCGAAACTTATAATATTGGAGGACATAACGAATGGGCCAATATTCATATCGTCCGACTGATCTGCGATACGATTGATGAATTTGTCCCCCAACTGGGCGGCAAATCCCGTGATCTAATTACATTCGTCAAGGACCGGCCCGGCCATGACCGGCGCTATGCCATTGACGCCGGCAAAATCCTGCGGGAGTTAGGCTGGGCGCCGGCCTATAAGTTTGAGGAAGGTATTCGTGAAACCATCCAGTGGTACCTAGATAATCAAGATTGGGTCAAGTCGGTTATTAAATAATAATAACAAACAATCCTAGAATGTTAAGCCAAGGTGACTTTGTTAAGGCTTAAGACTTGCTTAGTTGCTCGATAATTTGCGGGATGATCAACTTGCGAGCCTGCAAGAAAAAGTGTTGAATTTCCTTGTCTGCATTGGCATCAAGTGGCGAATAAGACTGCGAAAACACCTGTATCCGAAACCCAGCCTCGGTGGTAACACGTTCTGATAACATGCTGGAAGACAGATAGTTGCCATGCTTGTCAATGACTGAATGGTAAACTTCTGCATGGAGAATGTTTTGCTCCAAGACGAGTTTTATTGCGTGTAAATCTTGTTGGCTGGCTTGATCGTATAGTTCTGTTTGAGAAGTTGCATACCAACCGTTTCCGCTATAACAGACTGCTACGTTATGAAAGCCGTTGAGTGGATAATCTACCGCCAGGTTAACCGTGGTCCCATTTCGCTCAAACTGCCAAACTGTTGAATGTACGCCCAGAGTTTCAATGAGCTTCATACTGCCGGTTTTTGTGTTTGCCCTTTTCCATCCATCCAGTTCGTCGGGTGTTGCTAAGTTAAGTTCCTTGCTCAATTTAAAATTAATCAACTGGGTAAATCCCTGATGTTTAACATCCCAATAGACGCGATTTGCGGCGGAGGCTACGCCACATACCACAAGGATTAGGCTTATCGCCCGAATGTTGAAATTCGATGCTTGGATTAAATCGGCTGCGCCATAATCCTCATTTAACTGTGGTTTTGTTGTTTGTATGACTTGTTGCCGACTTGATTTGATTTGAATTTCTTGATTCATAAACAATATCAACTGGTCTAGGCTTAAAATTAAACCGCAATATGTTAACAGCAATAACAAGCCAAATGTTTCGTGCCGCCAGCCGTTCAGCAAATCAAAGTGCCAGTAATAAGAAGCCGTTGCTCCCGCTGTAATGCGAACAATATTACCCAAGATGACAAATAAACTTGTTGCTGGAATCGCCAGAAAAAGCCAGCGAACAGGTCTTTTTTGCCAAAAAAACCAAAACAAACAAAGCACGTTGCAGAGAATAAACGAATTAATCCCGCTACAGGCTTCTTCTACAAAGAGTGTCTGGTTAGGTAATTGCACAGTGTTGCCACCGCGCGCAAAATATATGTTTAAACTGTCCAATAGTTTGCAGCAAACATCCATAGCAACAGAGCGTAAAAATAAGGTGAATTTTTCATCCCAGTGTAACGGCGGCGACATGATCGCAATGAGCATTACTACAACCGGGGTGAAGGCCTTTAATAACGGCTTCCCTCCGGTTTTCCAGAGCAAGGCTATCAGCCCCATCATCAGCGCGTTATACGCCAGCCAAGGTGACCACAAAACACAAGCAGCTATAAAAATAATTAGCGTTGTGATCGCTAGAAATTGCGTGAGTTTTCCTTTGGTGTAAACCGGAACGAAATCAATTTCATTTATCGTGCGCCAAGCCAACAAAACCGTGCCGCCCAAAGCCAGAGGGAAAAATTGGTAGGTCGGCCGATTCCACAATAAATAAAAATAAATTGTTAGCAGTGGAGCAAAGCCAACCACTGCTAAAGCAAGATTCACTCGATCAGCTTTGAGGCGAGCTAAAAAAATCTCTTTATAGGCCATTTCAATTTATTAAATAACTTTTCTTCACGATAAAATGCCTCCAGTGTGGATTATTGTCAAACACTCCCCGATTTTAAGGCGACTATGCCGCGGCCAGATTGAAACAATCGCTTTCGATAGTTCCTCGCCTTGCGCCAACGCTGAGATTACTCATGCGCCTTACGCACGATAAAGATGGCTTTGAAATCACAAATTTGCAGGAATGAAACCTCTCTCCGGCTTTAATTCTAATAGATCCGTAAGCCATGGCAGTTATTAATTTGTTTGCAGTGCGCCAGCTTTCCAAGCTTTAGCTTTCTGCAATTTTCTGCACCACGATTCCCGCCGCCGCGAAACCGAACGCCCCGGTCACAAACGTCGCCGCCCCGAGACCGCCGTTGCAATTCAGCCGGGTGCCGTCCTCGGTCACCGCGCGGTTTTCGCAAACGCTTCCGTCCGGCTGCGCGAACACCGGCGCTTCCGCCGAAAAGACGCAATGGATTCCCATCGGCGAACCGTCGGCGGGAAACAAAAATTCCTTCCGCAACTGCTTCCGCACCTCGGCCAGCAGTCGGTCGTGCGTGACCTTGGCCAAATCCGCCGCGCGCACTTGCGTGCCGTCGCGCCGGCCGCCCGCGCCGCCGCAGGCGACGACCGGCAGGTTCTTTTCGCGACAGTGAGCGAGTAGCAGAACTTTTTGACTTACGCTGTCAATTGCATCGAGGATGAAATCATATTTCGGTGCGAGCAAATCGGCGGCGGATTGCTCGTTAAAAAATTTCTGCTCGCTGATCACATTACATTCGGGATTAATGGCGCGGATGCGTTCGGCCATGACTTCGACCTTCGAGCGTCCGACGGTTTCCGTGAGCGCGTGAAGCTGACGGTTGATGTTCGTCACGCAAATTTCATCCAAGTCCACCAGCGTCAGCGCGCCGATACCGGAGCGGGCGAGCGCTTCCGCCGCCCACGCGCCCACGCCGCCGATGCCGATGACCCCGACGTGCGCCCCGCTAAGTTTTTCCAATCCACTCCGCCCGTAAAGTCGGGCGATGCCGCCGAATCTGGTTTCAAAATCGCTCATGCAAACGGCTTGATTTTAAACACGAAATGCCCAAAACACACGAAAGGAAAAATGTGACAACACTCTGCCAGCGCCGTTTCCGGCGGTCGCCGGTCACCGCTACAATAATTGCTGGAGCAATATTTCCGCGTTGCCCGTCGGTGGCTGGCAAGCGTTGCCGGTGCAGACAAATGCGGTCGGGGAATTGTTTGCCGCGAGCGTTTTGGCGAACGGCTCGACCGCGCCGGTATTGCCGAGAATGATTTTGTTCGGCTGATAAACCGATAGCGTTGCGCGGAGCAGTTTTGAAAAATGCTCGGAGCTCGCATCGCCCACAATCACCACGCGGCGCGGTTCGTCCAACCAGAAATCCAACGCGTGCAGCAAAAACGCGAGGCCGGCGGGCTGTTTTTGCAGGCGGGTGGCGAAGCGCTGTAACGTGGCTTCGGCGGCCTCGCGGAAATCGTCACGACCGGTGATCGCGGCGAGTTGCAACAGCGCGAGCGTGGCGACGGAATTGCCGCTCGGCTCCGCGCCGTCGTAATCGTCCTTGATGCGAAGGATCAAATCGTTCGTGCCCGCCGGACTTTGCCAAAAACCGCCGTTGGCCGGATCATAAAACTTCGCCAGCATCGCCTCGGCCAGCGCAATGGCAAAATCCAGATGCGCCGGTGCGAGCGTGGCTTCGTAAAGTTCGATGACACCGGAAAGATAAAACGCGTAGCCTTCGAGCAACTGGACTTGATCGCGCTCGCCATCGCGCCAGCGGTGAAAGAGCGTTTTAGTTTTTTCGTCCCAAAGTTTGCTGCGGATGAATTCTAAATTCTTTTCCGCTGCGGCCAAATATTTTTGTTCGCCCAAAATAATTCCGGCGCGCGCGAACGCGCCGAGCATCAGGCCGTTCCACGACGCGAGAATTTTGTCGTCAAGATGCGGGCGGATGCGTTTGCTCCGCACGGCCAGCATTTTTGCTTTAGCCGACGCGAGCAGCGGTTCGTCGGCTTTCGCCACCGGCTGGACCACACTCAAAATATTTTGTCCCGCAAGCGGCGCGGGATGGCTGTGATCAACAAAGTTGCCTTCCTTCGTGATGCCAAAATAATTCGCGGCGACGATAAATTCTTCCGGCGAAAACAAATTGGAAAGTTCATCGTGGGTCCAACAATAAAATTTTCCTTCGTGACCTTCGCTATCAGCATCCTCGGCAGAAAAAAATCCGCCGCCTGAGTTTGTCATGTCGCGTAGCCCATAATCCAAAATGTCGCGGACAACTTCTGCGTGGTGCGGATCGCCGCTGACCAGAAATGCGTCGAGATACAACTGCGCGAGTTGCGCGTTGTCGTAGAGCATTTTTTCAAAATGCGGCACGAGCCATTCCGCATCCACGGCGTAGCGCGCGAAGCCGCCGCCAAGTTGATCGTGAATGCCGCCCGCCGCCATTTTTTTGCAGGTGTGCAAAACCATTTTCGCCGCCGCGTCGTCGCCAAAGCGTTTCGCGGCGCGCAAAACGAACGACGGAATACTCGGCTGCGGAAATTTCGGTGCGCCACCAAACCCGCCGTTGGTGGAATCGTAGGCGGCTTTGAATTGCTCCAGTGCGTGCCGCAAAACATTCGGCGTGAGCGGAGAGCTTTCCTTGGCATCGCGCGCCGTGGCGAGTTCCAGCCGCGCGTGCAATTCATCGGCGCTGGCGGTGATTTCCATTTTGCGCTCGCGCCAGAGGTTCGCGATTTGTTCGAGCAGTTGCAAAAAACTCGGGCGACCGTAACGCGCGTCCGGCGGAAAATAAGTGCCGCCGAAAAACGGCTTCAACTCCGGCGTGAGAAAAACATTCAGCGGCCAGCCGCCGCCGCCGGTGGTTGACTGCACGAACGTCATATAAATTTTATCCACGTCCGGCCGCTCTTCACGGTCCACCTTGATGTTGACAAAATGTTCGCGCAAAAATGCGCCGACTTTTTCATCCTCAAAACTTTCGCGTTCCATGACATGGCACCAGTGGCAGGTCGAATAGCCGATGCTGAGGAAAACCGGCTTGTTCTCCGCGCGCGCCTTGGCGAAGGCGGTTTCGTTCCACGCGAACCAATCCACCGGATTGTGGGCGTGCTGGAGCAGGTAGGGCGATTTTTCGCCAGCGAGCCGGTTGGTATTGGTGAACGACATCGCGCGCAATCTGCCGCATAAACCGGCTGCGCGCGAATAATTTTGCGTCGTCTCCCGCGCGCAGCTGCGCTAGGCTGGACTAATGTTGTCGCAAAAACCATGGCAAGCCGTGGCGGTGATCCAATTGATCGCCGGCGTTTTCACTTGCCTGTGCCTCGGCATTATCGCGGTGGCGCTGCTACAAAAAACCGGCGCGGCGGCGTTTGCTTCGCCGGACAGCTTCGCGAGTGTGGTGCTGAGTACCCTGAGTTTTCAGGGCGCAACGTGGGGGTTGATTTTCCTTTTCCTGAAATTTCATGAGGTTTCTTTGCGCGACGCCTTCGGCTGGGGACAGCCGCATTTGCTCAAAACCCTACTGCTCGCCGGTGGCGTGCTGGTGGCGACACTACCGGTCGTGCTGGGCCTGCAACAACTCTCTGCGCTCGGTCTGGAAAAACTCGGCTGGCCGGCGGAAGACCAGCGCGCGGTGGATTTGATCCTCAATGCGAAATCATGCTGGCTGCGCGGGTATCTGGTGTTTTTTGCGATGGTGCTGGCGCCGGTTGCGGAAGAATTTTTATTTCGCGGCGTGCTGTATCCGTTCATCAAACAACTTGGCCGGCCTAAGCTCGCGTTGTTTGGCGTCAGCTTTCTGTTCGCGCTCATCCACCTGAACGTGCCGTCGTTCGTGTCACTGTTCGTGCTGGCGCTGGTTTTTACCTGGCTTTACGAAAAAACCGATTGTTTGCTCGCGCCCATCGCCGCGCACAGCTTGTTCAACACGGCCAATTTGGTCATCCTGTTTACCCAAAACCGATGAACGAATTCGACCTCATCACCAAGCTGACGCAATACCTGCCGACGAATGCAACCGTCGTGACCGGCGCGGGCGACGACTGCGCCATGCTCGATCTCGGCGTGCCGGAAAAATTGATTTTGTTCAAGACCGACGCGGTGGTCGAAGGCGTTCATTTCACCAAAGAAACGCCGCCGGAAAAAATCGGGCGCAAAGCACTGGCCCGCTGTTTGAGCGACATCGCCGCGATGGCCGGCACACCAACCGCGGCGCTAGTGACGGTGGCGTTGCCGAAAGATTTTGACGCAGACTTCATCGCCAGAATTTACGACGGACTGAATGCGCTCGCGGAAAAACACAGCGTCGCCATCGTCGGCGGCGAAACGACCACGAACCCTGAACGGCTCCTAATTTCAATTGCACTGCTTGGCACGGTGCCGCGCGGCCAACGGATTTTGCGTTCCGGCGCAAAAGTCGGCGACGCCATTTTTGTGACCGGCGAACTCGGCGGTTCGCTCGCCGGCAAACATCTGGATTTCGAGCCGCGCCTCGCCGAAGCGCGCTGGCTGGCGGAGCATTTTGCCGTTCACGCGCTGATGGATTTGAGCGACGGCCTGGCCGGCGATCTGCGGCACATCGTCAATGCGAGCAAAGTGGGCGCGGAACTTTTGAAATCCGCCTTGCCCATTTCCCGCTCGGCAAAATTGCGGGCGCGGGAAAATTCCTCGGCCAAACCGGCGGCGCTGGCAGCGCTGACCGACGGCGAGGACTTTGAACTGCTGTTCACGCTCGCCAGCCAAGACGCGGTGAAACTGCTCGACGCGTGGAAGAAACAATTTCCGCAGACGAAGCTGACTTGCATCGGCAAAATGGTCGCCGGTGACGGCATTTTGCTGCGCGACCAAAACGGTTCGCATCCACTCAACGCGCATGGCTACGTTCATTTCGCCAACGAAAAATCAAACTGACGACCGTTATGATAAAGTATCGGTATGCTTTTGATTCAAAGAATAAAGTTATAGATGCATCGGAATTACCTAAAGATCGTGTTGACCTAGAAAAAAACTACATCTGCATAAGCTGCGGCCTTCGTGTTATTGCTAAAACCAAAAGCGACAAAAGGGCAAAGCACTTTGCGCATGCAGCCGATCAACAAGTCCAGTGCAACTCCGAAACCTATCTTCACAAGCTCGGAAAAGCAGTTTTTCGCGAAACTTTCACTGCGTGTCTTGAACAGAAGCAACCGTTCAACATTCAGTTATTTCACAATGCTAAATGTAAGCGGTTTTCAAAATTGCTGGGTGGTGTTTGCGAATCACAGACAGTTGAACGGAGTCATGATCTGACAAAACTATATGATGAAATCCAGGAAGAACAGCGAGATGGCGCTTTCGTTCCTGATTTATTGCTGACTAAGCGAGGTAAACCGACACGTCGGCTCTACATCGAAATTGTAGTCACACACAAGGCGTCTGCTCAAAAGTGCGAATCCGGGCATCGAATGATTGAAATTGTGATTACTTCTGAAAATGATTTGGACAAAATCCGCCGACGGGAATTATCGCAAGAAGATGAAAAAGTTCAGTTCATAAATTTTGATCCCAAGCCAATCTTTCTTTCAGATTCGGAATGCGTCTGTGCCAACAAAAAATGGAATGTGTTTCGCGTGTTCAGCTCGGGAGCTTGCCACATAATTCCGTTGTCTCCCACCAAAATTGAATCATTTGTAATTGGCGGAAACCAAAAGCAAAATATCAAAGAGGAAGTCATATGGTGGAAAATCATTCCTAGTGAGATTGTATTTGGATCAACTTATGTTGAATGTATTTATGAAGCCAATAAATCTGGGGTCCCCATTCGCAGCTGTTTTGTTTGCCGGTATGGGATAATGAATGATCGCTGGGATTATGGGTGTCCAGTGTTTTGTAAGTTTTTGAAATTACCGTGCAAGTCCACAAAAGCAGTTCATTGCGACTTTTATCGCAGAGAATTGACCAAATGTCTTGAAGCTTAATGGCCATAATTCAATATTTTTCGCATAGTCCGGCGGAGACGGAAGCGCTCGGCGAGCGGTTCGGTCGCGCGGCGCAGCGCGGGCTGGTCATCGCGCTGGCCGGCGATTTGGGCGCGGGTAAAACGCAGTTCGTGCGCGGCGTGGCGCGTGGGCTGGGCTGCGCGGGCCGCGTGCATTCGCCGACCTTCACGCTGGTCAATGAATACGGCGGCGGGCGGCTGAAATGTTTTCACCTCGACCTTTACCGGCTGGAAACACCGGAACAAATTTTCTCGGCCGGCATCGAAGAATATCTGACGCCGGACGGCGTGAGCGTGATTGAATGGGCCGAGCGGTTAAAAGCGGCAGGCGGCAAGCGGCAGGCAGAAATTAAAATGGTGGAAGTGAAAATTGAAATCACCAGCGAAACGGAACGGAAAATTATTTATGACGACCTTTTATGATTCTGCTCGCGCTTGAATTTTCTTCCGAGCGGCGCAGTGTGGCGCTGGCACGCGACGGCGCGGTGCTGGCCGAAGCCGTGGAGCAGACCGGCGGGCGCGGCACGAATGTGTTCGTGCTGGTGGAAAAAGTTTTGGCCGACGCGAAAATATTGCGGGAGGAAATTGAAGTGCTCGCCGTTGGCCTCGGGCCGGGCAGCTACACTGGCATCCGCGCGGCGATTGCGGTGGCGCAAGGCTGGCAACTCGCGCGCGGCGTGAAAGTGTTGGGCGTGAACAGCGCGGAGGCACTCGCGGCGCAGGCGCAGGCGGAAAAGATTTTGGGTCGCGTGAACGTGGCGATTGACGCGCAGCGCGGCGAGTTTTATCTGGCGACGTGGGAAATTTCCGCGACGGCGCGGCGCGAAGTTGGGCCGCTGAAAATCGTGCCGGCGGCGGAACTTCAGGCGCGGTTGGCGGCCGGTGAAATTTGTGTCGGGCCGGAAATGAAAACGGTTTTATTGCCGGCGGCGGCGATGGTGGCGCAGTTGGCGGCGGGCCGGAGCGATTTCATAGCCGGCGAAAAACTGGAGCCGGTGTATTTGCGCGAGACGACCTTCGTGAAAGCGCCGCCGGCGCGCGTTTTGCTGTGATTATTGGCGGATAAACGCGGTGAGGTCCGCCTGCAATTTTTTCAAATCGGCCTGGTTGATATACATCATGTGGCCGGCGGCGTATTCCGCGAAGGAGATATTTTTCCATTGGGCCGGCGCGAGCGACATGTGGTTGAGGCTGTGGCGAACGGTGTCAATCGGGCAAACCAGATCGCAGCGGCCGCCGAGGACGAGAACTTTTAGATACGGATTTTGATTCATCACCGAGGCGAGGCGTTCGCTGGCGTTGGCGTAATTATTCCGCGCGCCGTAATTCCACGGCTGAACGCCGGCGATGAGTTCGTAAGGCAGATCGTCTTCAAACTTCAATTCGTTGCGCACATACGAATTAATTCCCGCCGCGAACGGGCCGGTGACGGCGGCGCTGGACGGATCGTACGCGGGATACGGCGAAGCATCGTCGCCGTCGCGGCCGGTGAGCCGCGCGTCGTAGGCACCGAGAATCAAGCCTTCGTCGTGCAGCAGTTGCTTGCGAAAAACGCTTTCATCCACGCGCAGATTGTTGTCGGCGATGACGGACGGTTTCAAGCCGGTGAGGCGCGCGAGCGCGGCGATGATTTTCTCGCGGTCGGTCGGCGGCAGCGCCGCGCCTTGCAGCAGTGCGGAGGTGAATTCGGTTTTGGCGAAGGCGCGGGATTCGGCGAGCGCTTTCGGCAAATCCGCCTGCAAATCGGGCGGCAGTTTATGGTGGAAATGCGCGGCGGCGGTGAACGCCGGCAGGATGAGCGGATACGGCAGATCGTTGCCGGTGCCGCCGCTGATGGTGGCAAAATCGAGCACGCCGGAGACGAGCATCAGGCCGTTCAAATACAAGCCGGCATGGGCGCGCAGATGATCGGCGAGTCCGGCGGCGCGAAAAACGCCGTAGCTTTCACCGAGCAGAAATTTCGGCGAGAGCCAGCGGTCGTGGCGCGTGGTCCAGAGCCGGATGAATTCGCCGACGGAATCAAGGTCGCCGTCGTTGCCGAAAAATTGATCGGTCTTTTCATCTTTCGCCGGCCGGCTGAAACCGGTGGCGACGGGATCAATGAAAACCAAATCGCTGGCGTTGAGGATGGAATATTCGTTGTCCACGAGCGCGAACGGCGGCGGCGGCTGTGAGCCGTCGTCGTTCATCTTGGCGCGGCGCGGGCCGAGTGCGCCGAGGTGCAGCCAGAGCGATGCGGAGCCGGGACCGCCGTTGAAACTGAAGGTCACAGGGCGCGTGGCGTGGTTGGTGGTGTCGAGCCGGGTGTAGGCGACGTAAAAAATCGAGGCGCGCGAGGTGCCGTCGGCTTTGAGCAGGGGCAACATGCCGGTTTCAGCGGCGTAGCGGATGCGTTCGCCGGCGATGGTGACGGTGTTGGTCACGCGCACCGGGGCGTGCGAGGCGTCGGGAATTTGCGCCAGGGTGTAGGCGTTGGTGGCCGGCGCGTTGGTTTCGGCGGCGGGCAGGGCGAGCGCGGCGGCGAGGAACAGCAGGACAGAAAGTGATTTCATAATCGGTTAAATGATTCGCTGGGGCGCAGCTTAGCGGGTTGCCGGGCGCACGCCACAGAAAATTTTTCTGGCGGGGGCGATGGGTTTGTGAATGGCTGGTGAATAGCGCGAGAAGTTTTGTGGATAACTTTTTTGCGAAAGGCTTGCCCGGCGGCAGGTTCTCTGGAAGTATCTGGCTGGTCAAACAAGGAACGACCGTGTTTTTTATTTCAAAAACAGAATTATCACGTTATTCCGTCCGGGATCTTACCGGCCGGCGATGGAATGCTTGCCGCGACGGGACAATTTTTGTCGCACGATTTGCCAAAAAATACGCAGCCGTTTTTTACCCCGCAGGCAGGATGTTGCCAAGATGTAACTTTAGGCCGTTGTTCAATTTGCTACCATTAACCGTCGAATAACAAAAAACCACAGCTAGTAGTATTCCGAAAACCTCTATGAAAAAAATAACCGCCTTAGTTCTGTTTTCATTCCTGATGGGCCTGTCCCTGCGGGCCGATGTCATCTGGCAGGAATTATTTAATTATCCCAATGGTCAAATCATTGTCACCGGGACCAACGCTGATGGCTCGACCAACTGGTTCCGGCATAGCGGGACCGTGAACGATGCTTTTGTGAACAATCATCGTTTGGAAAATGCGGCCACCGGCGGGTCGCCGGTCGGGCGGACGGATGATGTGCACCGGAATTTGACCGGCAGCTACACCAATACGCAGACCACGCTTTACACCAGTTTTATTTTGAACTGTACCAACCTGCCGAATGCTGCGGGTACTTATTTCGCCCATTTTTACATCAATAGCAGCACTTTCAACGGAAGATTGTTCGCTCTTGTCGGAACCAATCTTTGCTTGCCGAACACTTTTCGTTTAGGCGTTGCCGGAGCAGCTAGTGGGGCTACGGCTATCTTCCCGATTGATTTGGCCAAGAATCAGAACTACCAAGTGGTCATGGAATGGGATCCGGTCACTTCCTACTCGGCCACCCTCTGGGTCAACCCCATTTCTTCCAGCGATGTCAACGTGGCCAGCAGTGACGTAGTTTCCTCGCCGGCAGCCATTCAGGCGATTGCTTTTCGGCAGGCGTCCAGTTTTGGCAACTGGTTTGCTTCGATCAGCAATTTAGTTGTGGCGACCACCTTCGACGAAGCGGCCACCAATGTGGTGCCGTATAATAGCGGCAATCCGAGCATTGCTTACGCGCTCACCGCGATCACGAATTACGTCGGCGTGCCGGCGCAGCTTTCGGTCGTGGCGGCCGGGCAGGGGGTGGCAGACTTTAATTATCAATGGCTGAAGAACGGGGCCTATATTTCCAATCCGAACGGCAACTCCAATGCTTTGGCGTTCGCTTCACCAGCGCTTACGGATACCGGCAGCTACAGTGTGATCGTCAGCAATCCCAACACTGGCGCCTCGGTGACCAATCCGGCCGTGTTGATGTGGGTGACCAATGGCCCGCCCGTCATCGCGACCCAACCCACCAACCAAGCGGTTTATCCGGGCAAGACGGTGACCGTTTCTGTGGTGGCTTACGGTACCCCCCCGCTCACTTATTCCTGGTTGTTTAACGGTGCGGCGCCCACGGGTGCCAATGTGGATCCGACCACGACCAATACGGCCAGCTTGGTTATCAACAATGTCCAGGCCGCCAATGGCACGCTGGGCAAATACAACTGCAAGATCGTGAACGCTTACGGTTCCACCAACAGTTTCACCAACACCTTGACGCTGTTGACCCCGCAGACGGTCACCATTGATGCGCTGCACAGCTTCGTGGATTCCACTTTCTATCTGCCGACCAACACCACAACCTATTACACCATCACCAACGCCGTGGTTTACACCCGCGAAGTGACGAATGCCGATGGCACGGTCAATGGCGGTCCGTTCACGGGCGTGCCCAACGGTGAATTCTACGTCCAAGACGGCACGGGGGGTATTTGCGTGTTCGTCGCGGGCGGCGCCACCACCCAACCCCGGCAGGGTGACATCGTGACGGTCACCGGCCCCGTCAGCCAGTTCAACAGCTTGCTGGAGTACAACCTCTCGGCCAGCGATCCCTCCACCAGCGTGACCGTCACCGGCCACACGAACACCTTGCCCGCCCCGGTGGTGCTGCCCTTCAGCTTTACCAACGGCGTCGGTTTCGTGAGCGTGTCCAATGTCATTCGCAAATACGAAGGCCGCTATGTGACGCTGACGAATGTTTATTTCCCGGGCAATGTTGTCGGTAACAATTTCGTCAGCGGCAACTATATCCTCACCAACATCAATGGCGACTCCTTCACCTTCTTCTTGAATGCCGCCAACGTGAATATCATCGGCCAGCCGATTCCCCAGTTCGCGCAAACCGTCAGCGGTGCGCTGGGCTACTACCTCACCGCCACAGCGGTCAACCGCAGCTCCGGCTTTGAAATCGATCCCTCGGCTTATTCCGACATTGTCATCGGACCGACCGCGCCCAAGGGCGTGATCGCCGTGACTGGCGGCGGCACCCCGACCATCAATTGGGCGGCGCAACCGTTTGTGCCGTACAGCGTTCTCTGGTCCACCAACGTGGCCGGTCCCTACACCGCCATCGTCACCGGTTTGACCTTCCCCACCAGCGCCGGTACCTATACTGATTTGGTGAACACCAATCTGCCGGAAAGCTTTTACAAGATCAGCAGCCCGTAAACTCGTTTGCTAGCATCCCAAGGCACTCCGGACCAGTCCGGGGTGCCTTGGGCGTTCTTTTAGGGGCTTTACTTTTGCCGCCAACAATTCTAAAACACCAGTTGATTATGAGATCATTGACCGTTGCCTCCCCCAACCATCTTCCTCTCTCCGTGGTACGAAAAACCGCCCGCCGCTCGCAGGCATTTACTCTCATCGAATTGCTGGTGGTCATTGCCATCATCGCCATTTTGGCGTCCATGCTGCTGCCCGCCCTGGCCAAGGCCAAGGAAAAAGCCAAGCAAGCCAGTTGCCTGGCCAGCCAGCGCCAATGGGGACTAAGCATCCAGATGTATGTGGGCGATAATGGCGACCGCATCCCGCGCGACGGCATGGACAGCACCGGCTCCTATCCCGGTGCCAATGGGGCCGAGGCCGATCCCAATGCCTGGTTCAACACCCTGCCGACCTACATGGGCGAAAAAAACTTGAAGGATTATTTCGTGGGCCTTCCGGGTAACCCGGCGGTGCGCATGACGATTGTTCCTTTCCCGGGCGACAAAGGCAAGATTTGGGAATGCCCCGCAGCAACCATGACTGTCGGGACCGTGCAGAATGTCCTCGCCGGCAACGGGCAGGACGGCTTCTTCAGCTTTGACATGAACATTGACCTCAAGACCGATCCCGCCGTGTCCGGCTACACCACCCGCATGGCCTATCCGACCATGCCCAAGATCACCACCTTCCAAAAACCGGTCGCGACAGTGTTCCTGTTTGATTGTGTCTTCGATCCCATAACGGAAGTCGTCAATGGCTCGCCTCAATATAACTCCGTCAACCCCGCCAACCGCCAAAACAGCTTCGCCGCCCGGCACAGCAAAGGCGGCCTCATCAATTTCTTTGACGGCCATGCCCAATATTTCAAAACCAAATACATCCAGAGCAACCCCTCCTCCGGCGGCCACAGCGAACCGTTACTGCCCGACGTGATCTGGGACCCGC
>TBL_comb47_HYPODRAFT_10000899_pt1 | contig 39161 bp, 36 predicted proteins | sample TroBogypolimnion_40_FD_10682 | JGI IMG/M metagenome (IMG submission 10682)
GGGGGCAGGCACTCAGGGGGTGGCCGGATTCAATCGGAATAGGTGGCCGGCTTGAATCGGAATAGGTGGCCGAGATGAATCGGAATGGGTGGCCGACATGGAGCGGAATCCGCAGAAGAAACCGACTAGCCTGGTCAAGCGTTGGTTCTGCAGCTTGGGACGAGGTAAATGTTGCACAGAAAATCAAAAGGAGTGCGAAGGCAATGCGAAGTTTCATAAGTTTCCCCCCCAAATTGATATAAACTACACAATATTTCGGCAAAAAAACAAAAACCTTGAAATAAATGCCATCCTACGTGCACCAAAGCGGAAGGGGGCCGATACAGGTGTCACTTCCGGCGGGAATTCCCCTAAGGAAGGTTGCCGGGCGCCTTTAGGCCGGCGGCTTTGGTCCACTTGGAGGGTTATGGCGTTCGCGGGGAGCATCCCCGCTGCCGAAGGAAACCGATTCGCGGCGGCATGTTTCCGCTACGAAGGAGCGGAGGCTGCCGGCACGAATGGGTTGAGACCGGGAAAGCTGCCGGGCGCCTTTGGACCGGCGGCTTTGGTCCACTTGGCGGGGTTATGCTGTTCGCGGGGAGGGTGCCCGCTGCCGAAGGAAACCGATTCGCGGCGGCGCGTTTCCGCTACGGAGGAGCGGAGGATGCCGGCACGAATGGGTTGGGACCGGTAAAGCTGCCGGGCGCCTGTGGGCCGGCGGCTTTGGTCTACTTGGCTGGGTTATGCTGTTCGCGGGGAGGGTCCCCGCTGCAGAAGGAAACCGATTCGCGGCGGCATGTTTCCGCTACGGAGGAGCGGAGGCTGCCGGCACGAATGGGTTTAGACCGGGAAAGCTGCCGGGCGCCTTTGGGCCGGCGGCTTTGGTCCACTTGACAGGGTATGCTGTTCGCGGGGAGGGTCCCCGCCATTGGATGAGGCCGATACACGGCGGCAAGTTTTCGGCAACTTTCGCAGGAAAAAAGAGGAGGCCGGATTTCTCCGGCCCTCGTTGCTGGCAAGCGTTCATGAGCGGGCCGCAGGGGACCAGCCGTTTTTCCTGCGCCTGGGGTTCTCCATGGATTTGTCGGCAAATAATGGATATTCTATACCTTCAATCGGCAGTTCCGGATAACTGGGGTTTAAATCACGGATAACTTCCCATTCCCAAATATCCCCGAGGCTGCCATCGCACGAATGGTAGCAGCAGCGTTTTTTTGAATCCGACAGGAACGCCCGCTCGCAAAGAGTACAGTACACCCAGGTATGAGTAGTTGCCATGCCCTCCCCCCCTCAAGTTTGAAGCCCTGCAGGGTTTAAATTGTATTAACCAAGCGGCTAAAGTCAAGCGCAATGGGCATTTTATTGCTGCGCCTCCCTACGCCCTCCTCCCAATATTACACATAAATTCTATCGACAGACGCATGGGTTGGTTTTCAGGGGTGTCTGTCGATACGGGGCAAGATCATACACTCGACCTCGCCTCGGGTAATCTCTAATTAGTCATGCATTTTTTAATTCTTACCAAACTTACTCCGTTGAAATTCCAATACTATTTGTTTCACCTATTCCATTAACATCCTACCTATAAGACATTAATTCAAGTATTTCATTTTTTCATTTACTCGCCTGAAAAGGATCAGTATATTAATTTCTCCACATCGAATCCGGGGGTTAGATATGGAAGGAATTAACCAGTTCGAATTGGCACAAGAGCAAAATCAATGGTTAGCCGAGAAATCCCAGACGGCTATTGATATGCGGAGGCAACACCAGATTCTCCGCAAACGGATCAATTTCCTCAGCGTTACTGAAAACATCCTCTCCGAAACAAGGCGGCCCGGTATACATTTTCACCTCACCAAATAGCCAAAGCGCAGACGCACCGCCCTTAAAGGTCCTGCCGATCAAAGGTCGGCAGGACAATAGGCAACAGCCTCTTTACAGCAGGTCTTTTGTCTTGCTCCAATACCGGCTACATCGTCAGCTCCATTGGGGCAGTGGAGCGGCCATCCTTCCTTACCGGTGCTTTTTTGAATCTTGAGTAAATTGGGTCGGGGAGTCCGAATGGCGCTCGTATGGAGAACCTTGGAATGAAAATTCCGGTAATATTTGTCACGGGCGAGGTCGGAAACGTCAACAGGTCGACGCTCAATTCCCTCATACAAGAAAAAACCATCGTCGCGTTTCGAAGATCCGACGGGTGGGTTCAGATAGCCTGTGATCCCATTCGAAAAACCCAAGAACCCTTGACGCGGCCGGGCAACAGGCAGGACGACTTACGGCCCTGACGTCCCCAACCCAGCTCACCAGCTCACCGTCGAGCCTTCCATGGGATTCCACTGCAAAGCCGAGGTCACGAAGGAGTGCCGATGGACAGGGAGCAAAGAAATTTTGCCAGGCTGGACTTACGCGCCAAAGCGTACCTTCGCTGGGACGATCGGTACATCGAAGGTGAACTGGAAAACGTAAGCATCAAAGGCGTCTTTGTGACGGCAGCCGGCCAAATAGGAATAAACCAGGTGATCGCATTCACTATCGACAACACCCCTACCTGCGATCTCAAGGCGAAGGTCGTCAGGGTGACGGACCAGGGGATGGGACTTCAGTTTTTAACTACCCTCCAAGTTGATTGGGTCCTGATTGGACGAATTCTCTGTTAAACGGCCCAATCCGCAGCTTTTGGGAACGATTCGGGATGGGCGGGCTAAATCTCGATCCTGATCAGGTCATCTTCCTGTTTTGCACTGCCGCAGTAAACACGATCTGGTGAGTTCGACCGCACCAGGTCCTTCCTTGCCGTTTCCACCCAGAAATCCGTCGGAACCCGGCGAGGCCTCTGTGTCAAAAGCTTCGAACGGGCAAAACTCACACGACATACCCTCCGAGCTTTCTTTCTGACTGAAGTTACCAGATGTCTCGGGTAGAACCTGCAGACTGGCCAATATTTAAAACCATTCTATGCATTTTCCAACGATTGTGTGATTGCGAAGAATAGTGTCTATTTCCCGGCTCAAGTGGCAAAGCCCTTGGCCATTTGTGGTAAACCGTACAAGTTTCATGGCTCCCCCTGTAGACGTGGCTTCTTCAATGATGATATCGTCGATCCCTAGCGCTTTGGAGGCTGACTCTTACAAGGTAAAGTAGAAAGTGGCTCCTTCGTTAACTACCGCGTGAGCCCAAATTTTGCCGCGATGGCGGTCAATGATGCTCTTGACCGTGGCAAGACCGATGCCGGTGCCTTCGAACTCTGAGCCATGCAGCCGTTGAAAGGCACCAAACAACTTGTCGCTGTATGCCATATCAAAACCCACCCCGTTGTCCTTCACATAGAATACGTCCTGATCCTCGTCGATCTTCTTGCCGAATTCTATACGGGACGAAGGATTCGTGGAGGAGTATTTCCACGCATTTCCGAGAAGGTTCACCATCAACTGCATTAACAGCGACCTATCACCTCTTGCGCAAAGACCGTCGCTGATCTTAAATTCCACCTTGCGATGGGGCTCTGCTTCACAGAGGGCTGCGCTGACGCTTTTCGCCAGATCACTCAGGTTAACGGCGCTTTTTTTCAGCTTAATCCGGCTGATCCTGGAAAGTTCCAGAAGGTCGTCGATGAGTTTACCCATGCGCTGACTGGCTGAACGTGACCGGGCCACAAGACTCTGAGCTTCAGGGGGAAGAAAAGCCCCAAAATCCTCCGACAAGATGGCGAGGTAACAATTGATGTGACGTAACGGTGCCCGCAAATCATGCGATACGGAATAGCTGAAGGACTCCTGTTCTCTCAGGGCCGATTCCAGGCACGTGGTACGTTTGACTATCTTCTGCTCAAGCTTCTTATGGGATAGCATCAACTTTTCTAATTCAGCGACGTTATTGCGCAATTCCTGATTTTGCAGCTCAAGTTCGATCTTTTGCACTTCGAATGCATGAAGAAGCCTCTGCGTCTCATGCTCTGTCCGCGGTCGGCATCTGGTCTTTGATTCATGCCAGATTTCTTCCGCGGGCCAGTGTAGTTCGGGAACTGTCTGTCCAGACTTTTCCATGAGCCCCCCCAAACGTGTTTGCCCTTGATATCGAAGTCTTGCAAGTCATAACGGACCGCCTCAAAAGGCGATTAAATTATATTACACTTATTATGTTTTTTCAATGCTGTAAATTTTCTTCGCCGTATTACGGCTTGAGCTCACTGCAAGGGGCAGGGTTTATTTTAAGGGGGTGCTACCTCGCCGGTTGGTGACACGAAAATAGCTGCCCCTGTCTGCGTGCCTTTATGATGCCGAGATGTCGGCTGGTTTGTCAGTTTCAAATCCATGGTAATGGCCATATTCCCGGCTGCCCTTGTCAGTGGCTACTCATGGAAGTGGTGAGAGCCAAGCTGTGGATTGCGTGGCCTTTTAATTGATGGTCGGGGTACTTTTTGAATACAACGAGAAAAGGCCGTCTCGAAAGAGGCGGCCTTTTCTCGTCTGCGGTGCGGAGTATATTACTTGGCGGCGGGGGCTTCAGCCGGGGTGGTCGTCGTGGTGGTCGTGGTCGCCGCCGGGCATAGGCCGTGCCAATCAGTCGCGCGATGGTAACCTGCTTAATTCACTGACTAACTTCAAAAGGCGCCTCTGGGATCGGCCCGGAACTCACCTCAATTGCTCCAACTTCACTTCATATGAGGTACAAGGAAGGGGGTGCTACGGGAAAGGTATGCTTTTTAACTGGCGGTGTGGATCCAGATGAGGGCTGCGATGCTGTAGATGGGGAGCAAGACAGGCTGCAATCGCCGGTCCTGCTCCCCGGGGGGTTCAATCTACGCAGCTTGTGACTCAGCCTTGGTGACTGCCGATCTCGTTTTTTTGATTTCCTTCTGTGTGGCGGCTTTCCTGGTGAGTGCGTTGGCTGCGCGTTGCGCTCTCGCTTTGACGAGGTTGTCGGCCAACCCCCGTTCACTGGCCATTTTCCTGCGGGCCTCGGAGAAATCGCTGGCCGTCAGTGCCTGGCCGCTGGGAATCCCGAATTGCCTCCGGTAGGCAGCGGGCTTTATATGGTGCACCACTCCAAGATGCCGAGCCAGGGATTTCATCCCGGCCTTGCCACAGATCATGCAACCGACCTGGTCCCGATGAAAAGCCTGCTTGAAGGTCAGGGCCGGTTTTGCATTCACGGCGGCCGCCGCTATCACCCCACCGGTGATCCCCTTTTCTAGTCTCTGCAGGGATAGGTAGACGTTCTGCAATTCCTGTATCAGGTCGTCACCGGCTATTGCCGATTTTGAGGCGTGAGAGGAAACAATGTTCGCTGTCATTTCCATAAGAGTTCCCATCTTTCGGTCCTCCGCTTGGTAGATTTAAGGTTGGTTCTTACTGTCTGATTGTAGCACAGGTGACTGATATTTAGAGATTGTCATTCATGGCCGGGGTGTGACAGGGATTACTCGAAGGGGGCGGATTCGACCAAGGATATGCTCCAGGTAAGCTCCTCCGTGTCGAAAATAAGCGTGTAGTTGCCGTCGCCGGCAGTGATTGCGAAGGCGACATTTTTTGCGGACCCTACCAGATAGCTCCAGGTCATGTTCACTTTGGTGACGAAGATGCGCCCCTCCGCAGGGGCATCGATCTGTTAAAACCAGATGGGCCGGACCGTGCCACCGACATCGAAGACGGTGGCGACGCGGAGCTCCCCGGGTAGTTCTCTATTTTGGACGATGGTTGCCATGGGGGGATTATGAGGGAGTCGGTGCTAGCATGCAAGGGGAGATAATTTGTTCGGGCATCGCTGCAGGTGGCGGTTCCGCCCCGGGATGAATCCAACCTTAGAGTCACCCGGCTCAAGTTGCCACGTGGCGGGAGCACCAAGCAAACGGACGTTAACGGGGGTAGCGGCCCAGGTCCGGGTTTGCCAGACGCAGAATATCAACTTTTGCGGCTATACCCGCCGAGACTTGGTATTCCAAAAATGGACCACATGATTCCCAGTGGCAAAAAAAGGCCGCAACCACCTGATTGAAAGGTGGATTCCGGCGCTCCCACGAATCTCAAGTTTTTAACAAAAGTTTAGATTCATTTTGTCAGAGTAGAGGTCTTATCGCCCTGGACTGACGTCGTTCGGATGGGTGGTATCCTGACCATTAATGAATATTACAGGTTAATCGAAATAATGTTCACCCGTCATTGAATTGTGGCAAACTTCCTGTCTACTTGAGGTACTGTTTGGCAAAAAAAATTTAATAAAACGACCAAAAGGGGGAAGTGATGGATGTGAAAAAAGTATTGTTAGTAGTCTTGGCCATTCTCTGCGCAACTGTCGCTCATGCCTCAGCCCATTCTTCTTTTGCTGCAAAGGATCCAGGAGTCCGGGGAGGTCCGGCGGGCGCAGGGGCGGCGATCACAGGTCTTAATCCTTACGAAACGTCCTATTTCCTTTCTGGTATGCAAACATTCAACGAAGTTGATTCAGTCAGCGGGGCGGTTCCAGGTACTGGGATCGGTTTGGGACCGAGGTTCAACCTTGACACTTGCGGCGGATGCCACGCTTATCCGGCAACCGGCGGGTCGAGTCCCTTCGTGAACCCACAAATTGCGGTTGCAACCAAGGAAGGCGCCCTGAACACTATCCCTTCTTTTATTACTTCCCACGGGCCAGTGCGCGAAGTGAGGTTTAAATATAATCCTGATGGCACGCGAGACGGTGGGGTGCATGACTTATTCACCATTTCCGGCCGTTACGATGCGGTAAGCTGTTCCATCGCGCAGCCCGATTTCGTGACCGCCGCGCTCAAAAACAATCTGACTTTCCGCATTCCGACTCCCACCTTTGGAGCCGGTCTAATCGAATATATTCCCGACGATGTGATCATTACGAATAAAAACGCGAACTCAAAACTTAAAAAGCAACTAGGAATAAGCGGCCACGAGAACACGAGCGGCAACGACGGGACAATCACCCGTTTTGGGTGGAAGGCGCAAAACAAAACGCTTATGACTTTTGCGGCAGAAGCATACAACGTAGAGCAAGGAGTGAGCAACGAGTTGTTCCCCCAAGAGCGCGATGAAACTTACGGATGCGTCTACAATCATATCCCTGAGGACTACACCAATTTTGCCGCTATTCTCCCCCTTGATTCCTTTAGCGATGTAGCAAAATTCTCATTTTTTATGCGGTTCTTGGCTGCGCCAGAGCCTGCACCTGCTACTGGGGCCACCGTGCTCGGGAGTATTCTCTTTAAACAGGTCGGTTGCAGCTTGTGCCATACGCCGCAACTGACAACGGGCAAAACAACAACTGCTGCTCTAAGCGAAAAAACAGTTAATCTTTTCTCCGATCTGCTTGTCCATAATATGGGACAGGGATTGGCGGATGACATCATACAGGGAAACGCAGGACCCGATGAATTCCGTACGGCGCCCTTATGGGGAATAGGTCAGCGAATTTACTTTCTCCATGATGGGAGAACAAAAGACCTAATGGACGCAATACTGGCCCACCAAAGCCCAGGCAGCGAAGCCAACCGGGTGATTGACAATTTCAATAATCTCACAGAAGCGCAAAAACAAAATATCCTCTATTTCCTCCGATCGTTGTAGCCAGGTTTAACCTTGGACGGAGGTCATGAGCAAGATTGATCCAAAGCAAAAGCCGCTAGGGGCATCCTGGCGGCTTTTGTGTGATATCACAATAATTCCGCGCCGGATAACAACCTTAGTCTAAATGTTTACATTCGGTTTTTCATGCCCCGAGCACTTGACGCCTGGTGGCATGGAAGTCGGTCCGCCGGCATACTAAACAGCAGCCTACTCCTCTTCCTTGAAGACGTACCCCACCCCGCGCACCGTATGGATCAGCTTCCTGCCGGCCTCGCGGTCCACCTTTTTCCTCAGGTAGTTGATGTAGACGTCAATTATGTTGGTGAAGACGTCGAAGGTATAGTCCCAGCAGTGCTCCGCGATCATGGCCCTGGTCACGACCTGGTTCGGGTTGCGCATGAAGTACTCGAGAAGGTCGTACTCCTTGCCGGTAACGTCAATTTCCTGGTCGCTGCGCCACACCTTGTGCGTGACAGGGTCGAGGCGCATATCGGCGAAAACGATCTGCGCGCCCCTTTCCTGCTCACCGCGCCGCCCCAGCGCCCTCACCCTGGCGAGCAGTTCGGGAAAAGCGAACGGCTTGGTGAGATAATCGTCGGACCCGGAATCGAGCCCGGCAACGATATCCTCGACGCTGTCCTTGGCAGTCAGCATCAAGACCGGAGTCATGATCTTCTTTCCCCTGAGGTCTTTCAACAAGCTCAGCCCGTCCATCTTTGGCAGCATCCAGTCGAGCACGATCAGGTCGAAGGTCTTTTCCAGCGCGAGTTTGAGACCCTCCTCGCCGTCAGCGGCCGTTAGAACCTCAAAGCGCTCCTCTTCCAGGCCACGCTTGATAAAGCTCGCAATCTTCTTCTCGTCCTCGATAACCAGGATTCTCATCTCGTTTTCCTTTTATTTGGTGCGATCTTTCAGGCCGCCGACTCGACTCATTAAATAATCATAGCACTATTCGGCCTAAAGATAATACCAGAATCAATGAGACTAAGTTGGCTGGTTTTGTAGCGGCAGCTTGATCGGATTTCGACCCTACTCTTGCGTGGTTTCTGTCCAGGCCTCAGGGTGGCGTCTACCTAAAATCGTACAATTTAACAAAAGTGGCCGGCTCGTTAACAAAATTCATGAACCTTGGGTGATTATCAATATAATATTTGCCCGACCTTGAGCCCATGCAATTCCAGCTTATATTTAATGGGTGAATTCCACCGCAAATCAGTCGTTTATGAAAGTTGCTTATTATGCCCTCAGCCAAATCAATTGGAGGGTCAATATTGTGAAAACACCGAAGTCGGCAACGATTTTTCTGCTAGTTGGAGTAGGTTTCGCGGGAATGGCCAAGATGGTAAACGCGGATTTTACGATCGCACCCGGGACATTGAAGAGTACTAGACCATGCGTGTTTGCAGAGCAATTGCGAGATTCGGCAGCGATCCGTACACAGTACACGAATAAATTGATAGCGGCACTCAACGGGACGCTGCCGGAGGTGAATACTAAGGGTGGTGGGAGCAAGCAGTCAAACAGAACCCAAGGAATCGACGCACTTTCGGCTGATTGCCTCGGCTGTCACGATGGGGTCGCGACTCTTCAGATAACTGTTGTTTTAAGAAATGATCCGTTTCGGACTCACTCTCGCAGCGACTTCACGATGACCGGCATGGACCACCCTATAGGCATGGACTATAACCGGTACGTGTCCGCCAGCAGAGCCTACAAGCCTCTTTCCAGCATCGGCAACAAAATGATTTTGGTGGGAGGTAAGGTTGGGTGCATCACCTGTCACGACCCTCTAAATCCAGGAAAAGGGCATCTCGTTATGAGCGATGTGCACAGTGCCCTATGCCTCCCCTGCCATAACTTGGGGTCACCGTAGAATTATGGGAATCGGACTGTCTCTAAGGTTAGATTGAGCTTTCATGCCCCAAGCTTCCCGCCTGGTGGCATGTATGTGGGGGCCACCCCCCATAAACAAAGGTGCCATCGCATTTGTTTTTTAAATTAGAGGTTCGCCGGCATAGCAAAAAAGCAGCCTAGTCCTCTTCCCGGAAGACGTACCCCACCCCGCGCACCGTGTGGATGAGCTTCCTGTCGCACCCGCGGTCCACCTTTTGCCTCAGATAGTTGACGTAGACGTCTATGATGTTGGTGAAGCTGTCAAATTCAGTATCCCAGCAGTTCTCAGCGATCATGGCCCTGGTCACCACCTGGTTAGGGTTGCGCATGAAGTACTCGAGAAGTCCGTACTCCTTGCCGGTGAGTTCGATTTCCTGGTCAGCGCGCCACGCTTTGTGGGTGACCGGGTCGAGACGCATGTCGGCGAACCTGAGCTCCGCACCCCTTTCCTGCTCGGCCCGGCGCAGTAGCGCATGAACCCTGGAGAGCAGTACGGCTAATGCGAACGGCTTGGTGAGATAGCCGTCGGACCCTGAATCGAGCCCCGCCACGATATCCTCAACGCTGTCCTTGCCGGTCAGCATCAGGACCGGGGTGGTGTTCTTTTGCCCCCGAAGGTCACGCAACAGACTGAGTCCGTCCTTTTTCGGCAGCATCCAGTCGAGCACGATCAGGTCGAACGACTTTTCCAGCGTCAGTTTGAGCCCCTCCTCGCCGTCGGCAGCCGTCTGCACCTCAAAGCTCTCCTCTTCCAGGCCGCGCTTGATGAAGTTCGCCACCTTCTTCTCATCTTCTACCAGCAGGATTTTCATTCTCCATCCCTCCTTGGAACGCTCGCCTCTCAACAACAAGCAATGTTCATTAGATAAATATAGCATTCGCGAACATAAATCAACACTTAATTTAATGAAATATCCGCACAGGTATCAGTCAGTCTAACGAAGTCGGGTCGTTTTTCGGAAAGAGCTGGAGTTTAAAGCTCTTGACAGGGCGTGGTTATCAAATGGTATCTACATGCCATGCCAGCATTCCGCACGGTTCATAGCGAAGAGAAAGTGAAAGTGGCTGTGGTCTTCGAGCCAGGCATGAGGATCAGGCCGGTCTGGTTCGAGGTGCTGGGGAAGGAGAGGGTCCAGGCGTGGGAGACCTGCGGGGTCTAGCATCACACGCAAGGTTCGGCGAGGATCATCAATTTCGACGTCTGGGACGGGCAGGAGAGGTGCCAGTTGATGTACAATACGCTGGAATTAACCTGGAGCGTCGGGGTGACGGTGATAGAGTGAGGTAGGGCATTATTAGGCACAACAATACAAGGCTCAGGCACAGAAATCCCCATCTCGTGCAGCCACTGGTTGCCTTCGGGCGGGCCTTGCGGTGAGGGAGTGGAAAGCTGGGGGAGGATGTTTTCGGGGAAATCGGTTGGTTCTTTCGTAACGGTCTTCGGCATGGAGTTATCTTACTCTAAAGGCAGGAATCTCTGCAAGCGCATGTCTGCGGGGAAAGAAAGCCGCCGGGGGCGATCCTCCCGTCAGCATCTTTCGCTTTATCTATGTGGAAGAGCGCTGCAGTTCAACAGCTAAATCTTGCTGCGGATGGGCGCCGCGCTGTGCCCGTACTGGCTGACGAGCTCTTTTAATTTGGCCTCACTGACGCCTAGTTCCTGTGTCCAGTATTTTACTTCCCAGGGTTCCGTGAGGCTGATCCTCATCGCATCTTGCGGGCGCTATCCTTGGGTGTTACCCTTGCCGGCGCCGGCACCCGCAGGTCTCCCGAAACAGCCACCGCTATGAGCTGCCCCCTTATAGGCACCCCAGTCCATCTCCCGTCATTTTTGTACCAGTATTGCACACCTTTTGTCCCTTCCATGGCCAAAAGCCCCCCCTTGCCAGCCGCGAGCATCAACAATTTAAAACACTTAATATTGGCACATTCCGCGCAGTAATCACCTCACATTCTGTCGTGCTGAGGCCCGAGCATTGAACTGGGTCAGTAAGTGCCAAAGACCGGATTTACTGCCTCTCTGCGGCGCGGGACGGACTTTGGGCCGTGTGCGATGCGAACTGCCGGGGAATGCACCTCTCCCTCGCGCCAACCAATACTCAGCTTGCACTGAAAGGAGTGGAGCATGGAAGATCGGAGAAAAAAGCCGGCGCGCTGTGCCAAACATCTCGATGCTATGCCGCTATCGTGGGATCTGGCAGCCAAGTCCAAACGGATGCTCACCGACATGCAGGTCGTGCAACTCTACCTGCCGGCAGCATCACGAGGTGCCCTTTCAATGGGCCGTTTCGGTAAAGGGCCTTATGCCGCCCTCCCCTATCGAAAACTTGGCCGGGCATGCCGGTATGTGGAAAGTGCGGTCGTGCAGTTCGTGGAAGAATTGGCTGGGGATTAATTCGAATACAACATTTTTCTGTACTGCGGTCCTGGGAGGGAAGGTGATGTTATCCAGATCCCGTCAAATGGAAAGCGCCCCGCAACTATAATCGATTAGAGTCGCAACCGTCTCATTTTGTACAGGACATTTTCCCGTGTTTGCTACATATATGCTACATAAATATGCCGAAAACAAAAAAAGGACTTAGCCTTTTGAGCTAAGTCCTTGATTTAAATGGTCGGTGCGACAAGATTCGAACTTGCGACCACTAGACCCCCAGTCTAGTGCGCTACCAGGCTGCGCTACGCACCGATTAAACCTGTTATTGCAACGAGTCCCGTAAGCTTTTGAGCTCTACCCTCACATCCTGGAGGAGGGCTGCGAGTGATTCCTTGGAGTGCTCCGGCTTATGGTACCTTTTTCTAACTTCCAAACGCTTGCGGGCTCCCTCAATGGTGAGCTTCTCGGCGTACAGCAGCTTTTGTATCTCTGTTACCTGTTCAATGTCGCTCTTGGTGTAGAGGCGCTGTCCTGAGCTGCTCTTCTTCGGCTTCAGGAAACCGAATTCGCTCTCCCAGTAGCGCAACACCGAGGCGGGAAGCCCTGTGAGGGTCGAGACTTCACCGATCCTCAGGTAGTGCTTGTCCGGAATCCCGGTGTCCATCGTTACTGGCTGTTGATGGCGCTCTTCAATACCTGGCTCGGCTTGAAGGTGAGGATCTTCCGCGCCACGATGGTGATCTCCTCGCCGGTCTGAGGATTCCTGCCGCGGCGGTCGGATTTCTCTTTAACCACGAAATTGCCGAAGCCAGCAATCTTGATCTTGTCCCCGTCTTCCAGGGTCGTCTTGATCAGGTCGAAGACTGTTTCAACGAGTTCGGCAGATTCCTTTTTGGAAAATCCAACCTTCTCATAAATTTTCTCTACGATATCCGCTTTGGTCATAACCCCCTCAACAGGTTCAGCATTTCATTTTTTCCGTTCATCATCAGCGGCTTAATCTAATACCATAGGGTTTCTTTTTTCGCAACCCCTTTTTATCTAAAGGAAACATTTAATTTCTTCTGCAGGGCCGCGATGACGCGCAGGTGTAGCTTGGTTACCTCGTCGTCGGTGAGGGTCCGCTCACGGGAGCCGTAGCGTACCCGTATGGCGATGCTCTTCTCTCCCTGAGGGATGTTGCCCCCTGTGTAGAGGTCGAACAGTTCTACCCCCTCCAGCTCCGCAGCCTTCACTCCCTCGACGCAGGCGATGATCTCGGCGGCGGCGGTGGATTCGGGGACCAGCATGGCGATGTCGCGGAAGGTGGAGGGAAAACGCGACGGCACCTGGGCCGCCCCCTTCTCTTTCCGGCAGCCGATGAGCTTCTCGAAGTTGAGCTCGAGGTAGAGTAGCGGCGCGTCTATGCCGTAGTTCTCCTGCACGCTCGGGTGCAGCTCGCCGAAGGAGCCGAGCTCGCGGTTGCCGCAGGTGATGCGGCAGGCCTTGCCGGGGTGGTAATAGGGATCGAGATCCTGCGCGGAGTAGCTCACCCCGGTCACGTTCAGGTCGGCCAGGATGCTCTCCACGATCCCCTTCACATCGAAGAAGTCGAGCTCGCCCTTGGCCTGGTTCCACCCCTCCGGGTCGCGCCGGCCGGTCATAAGGGCCGACAGGTAGAGCGGCTCGTCCGGCAGCTCGTTCTTGGCGCTCGGGATGTAGATGCGCCGCATCTCGAAGATGCGCAGATCCAGGGTGCGGAAGCTGATGTTCTTGACCGCCGTCTCCAGGAGACCGGGCAAGAGGGTGGTGCGCATGACGGAGAGCTCGTCGGAGATCGGGTTTAACAGGGCAACCCCCCGGCTCCTGAAGTCGTCGGCGGGAAGCAGGATCTTCTCGCAGCTGGCAGGGGCCACGAAGCTGTAGTTGATCACCTCGGAAAGCCCCTGGGAAACCATCAGGTCCTTGACCCGCAGCGCGAGGCGCTGGGCCTGGGACGGCAGTTCTGAGAGTACCGAGGCCTGCGGCAGGGAGAGCGGCACGTTCTCGAAACCGTTCAGGCGCACCACTTCCTCGACCAGGTCGATCTCGCGCTCCAGGTCGACCCTGAAGAGCGGCACCAGCACGCGGAAGACGCCGGCCTCGGTTTCGGTCACCTGGAATTCGAGGCGCTCAAAGATGTCCTTCACCTCGGCTCCGGAGAGCGACAGGCCGGAGACCGCGTTGATGCGGGCGAGCCGAGCGGTGATGGTCCGGGGCGCGATCGGCTCGGGGTAGACGTCGATGATCCCCCGGGCGATTTTCCCGCCGGAAAGCTCGGCGATCAGCGAGGCGGCGCGGTCCAGGGCGCGGGTAAGGCCCGCCACGTCGGTGCCGCGCTCAAAGCGGTGCGAGGACTCGGTGTGGATCCCCAGGCGCTTGGAGGTTCTCCTGATGGCGGAGGGATCGAAGTAGGCGCTCTCCAAGAGCACCTCCGTGGTCCCCTCCCCTATTTCCGAATTGCCGCCGCCCATGATGCCGGCAAGCGCCACGCCCTTCTCGGCGTCGCGGATGGTGAGGTCGGCCGCGGTGAGGCGTCGCTCCTGGCCGTCCAGGGTGCCGAAGGCTTCCCCTTCGCTCGCCGCGGCGACCACGATCCTGCCGCCGGCAAGGAGCTTGAAGTCGAAGGCGTGCAGCGGATGGCCGTATTCCAGGAGCACGTAGTTGGTGACGTCCACGATGTTGTTGATGGAGCGGATGCCGGCGGCGCGCAGGCGGTCGGAAAGCCAGGCCGGCGACGGCGCCAGGGTGCAGCCCGAGATGTGGCGCGCCGTGTAGCGCGGGCAGAGTTCGGGCGACTCGATGGAGACCGAGGCGATTTCCCCGATCGGGGCGCCGGTTTCAGTCACCTCGAGGCCGGGGTAGTGCACCTTCTTGCCGAGCTTGGCGGCGATCTCGCGCGCGACGCCCACGACGCTCAGGCAGTCGGCCCGGTTCGGCGTGAGGCCGATCTCGAAGACCGTGTCCTTGGTCCCCAGCGCGTCGAAGAGCGGGGTGCCGAGCACGAAGCTCTCCGGGAGGATCATGATCCCGGCGGATTCGGTCGAAAGGGCAAGTTCCTTTTCCGAGCAGAGCATCCCGAAGGACTCCTCGCCGCGGATCTTGGAGCGCTTGATCTTGAAGTCGCCCGGGAGGGTGGCGCCGATCTTGGCGAGGGCCACCTTGTCGCCCTGCTTGAAGTTCTGGGCGCCGCAGACGATCGTGAGGATCTCGCTGCCGTCGTTCACCTGGCAAAGCGAGAGCTTGTCCGCGTTGGGGTGCTGGGCTTTCTCCACCACCTGGGCCACCACCACGTCGTCCATGCCGCCGCCGATCGTTTCCATGCGCTCGACTTCGAGGCCGAGCATGGTGAGGAGGTGCGACAGTTCTTCGACCGGCAGGTCGCAATCGACGAATTCCTTGATCCAGTTATAGGTAACTATCATAGCGGTTCCCGTTGAGTCGTTAAGTCGTTAAGTCGATGAGTCGTTGTTCCACTTTGTCAGCGTTACACCTCAACTCCCTCACCCCGACCCTCTCCCGGAGGGCGAGGGAGAGTGTGGTTGAAGGTGATGAAAGCCGATATCCATCACTGCAGGCTCCGCCTCTGAGACCCCCTCGCCCTCCGGGAGAGGGGCAGGGGTGAGGGAGCAGCCACGAAGGAAAGGCAGCTAGAACTGTTTCAGGAATCGCAGATCGTTCTCGAACAATAGCCTCATGTCTGCGATGCCGTACTTCAGCATGGCGATCCGCTCGATTCCCATTCCGAAGGCGAACCCGGTGTAGATCTCGGAGTCGTAGCCAACGTGACGGTACACCTCGGGGTCGACCATGCCGGCTCCCAGGATCTCCAGCCATCCGGTGTCCTTGCAGACCCGGCAACCCTTGCCGCGGCAGATAACGCAGGCGATGTCGACCTCGGCGGAAGGCTCGGTGAAAGGGAAGAAGGAAGGACGCAGCCGGACGCCGATGTCGGAGCCGAAGAGCTGGTTGATGAAGAGGGTCAGGATCCCCTTCAGGTCGCCGAAGGTGATTCCCTTGTCGACCATGAGCCCCTCGATCTGGTGGAACATGGGCGAGTGGGTCGCGTCGGAGTCGCAGCGGTACACGGTGCCGGGGGCGATGATGCGCACCGGCGGCTGCTGCTTCAGCATGGTGCGGATCTGGACCGGCGAGGTGTGGGTTCTGAGCAGCACGTTCTCCGCGACGAAGAAGGTGTCCTGCATGTCGCGCGCCGGATGGTCCTTCGGGAAGTTGAGCGCTTCGAAGTTGTAGAAGTCGTGCTCGATCTCGGGCCCTTCGGCAACGCCGAAACCAAGCGCCGCAAAGATGGCGCAGATCTCTTCGGTCACCAGGGTGATCGGGTGCTTGCTTCCCACGGTCCGGCGGCGGCCCGGCAGGGTCACGTCGAGCTTTTCGCCAGCCAGGCGCGCGGCCTTGACCTGCTCGCGGACTGCCAGGGCGCGGGAGTCGAAAGCCTCCTCGAGGCGGCTCTTCACCGAGTTGACCACCTGGCCGATAACCGGACGCTCATCCGCGGAGAGCGCTCCCAGTCCCTTCATGACCGAGGTGAGTGCTCCCTTTTTCCCCAGGTACTTGACCCGCAACTCCTGCAGCCCGTCCTCGGTCGTGGCGGAGCCCAGTTCGGCAACGGCATCGCTTAACAGTCCTTCAAGTTTATCCTTCATGATTAATACCCTATTTTCGTATTGATCCTGATTAGCAAGAGTCTTGCGAGTTCATCGCGAGGCCAGCCATTGCTAGGGCGCATGATCATGCGCCCCTACAGTTTCGCAGGCCTTCTAGGAGGGAATAATTCATCCGTCCTCCTAAGGGCGCCATTGCAGGGCGCATGATCATGCGCCCCTACAGTTTCGCAGGCCTTCCGTGGGGGCGAATCATTATGCGCCCTCTCCTACCCCGTCCGCTCCCCCCTCTTCAGGAGGATGAAAACCCGGTCGGGGCGAAACAGGAGGTAATAACCGGCTGAGTATAAAAAAAAGAAATGAGACATCGCTATCCCATTTCTTTTTTAATGCCCGCGGTATGTATTAGAAGTTGGCTTTGGCGACGTCGGCGATTGCCGCGAAACCCTTGGGATCGGAAACGGCCAGATCGGCCATGACTTTTCTGTCGATTTCTACCATTGCCAGCTTCAGGCCGTGGATCAGTTTGCTGTAGGAAAGACCATTGATCCTCGCTGCAGCGTTGATCCTGGTGATCCAGAGCGACCTGAAGTCACGCTTTTTCACCCTTCTGTCACGGAACGCGTAGTTTAACGCACGGTCCACCGCCTCGGTGGCGCTTCTGAACAGTTTGCTTCTCGCGCCGCGGTAGCCCTTGGCAAGCTTCAATACCTTGTTTCTTCTGTGTCTCGCTTTAAAACCGCGCTTTACTCTTGGCATACATACTCCTTCTGGTTTTTAATTAGCCGGATCCGCAAGGGGAGACGTTTCCTCACGGTTCTCGGACTTCGTCAACGGGCGCGAAGGTCAGGGGCGGCGGGCCGATAACGGCAAAAGAGAGGCGAAGCCTCTCGAAAGCGCAGTTTCCGATCCCGGAGTCCCTGCTTCCTCGTCCCGATTTATTTGTACGGAATCTGGCAGGCGATGGCCTTGTGGTTGGCAGCAGCGACAATCCCGCCCTTTCTGAGGTTACGCTTGTTCTTCCTCGTCTTGGTGGTGAGGATGTGGCTGGTGAAAGCGTGGCTCATCTTGATCTTGCCTGTGCCGGTCTTGCTAAAACGCTTGGCGGCGCCCCTATGGGTCTTCATTTTAGGCATTGGTGACTACTCCTTTGAGTTATGGTGTTATTTTCCTGCTTTTACCTTGGGGGCGACGATCATGAACATGCTGCGCCCTTCCATCTTCTGCCTAACTTCAACGATCGCTATGTCGGCAAGCTCTGCCGAGAACTTCTCCAGGGCGGCCATGCCGAGCTCCTGGTGCGTGATCTCGCGTCCGCGGAAAACGACGGTGATCTTCGCCTTGTTCCCTTCTTCCAGGAAGCGCCGCACGTGCTTCACTTTGAACTCGAGGTCGTGCACGTCGGTCTTCGGACGCAGCTTAACTTCCTTCAGTTCAACCTGCACCTGCTTCTTCTTGGCTTCCGCCTGCTTCTTGGCCTGCTGATATTTGAACTTGCCGTAATCCATGATACGGCAAACCGGAGGTACGGCTGTCGGCGAAACCTCTACCAAATCCAGTTGCTGGCTCTCGGCCAGCGCCAGGGCCTCGCGGAGCGGAAGAATCCCGAGCTGTTCGCTTTCGGCACCTACTACCCTTACCTCTTTGGCCCTGATGGTCTGATTGATGTTGACTGTAGGTTTAGCTATGACGCCACCTCCTAATGAAAGCTTTTGGTTTCTGACTCGATAAAGGAAACAAACTGTTCCGGGGTCATCCCTTCGAGGTTCTTGCCGTCCCTGAACCTCGGAGCGAGCAGGCCGCTTTCGACCTCTTTGTCACCCACGACCAGCATATATGGTATCTTCTGCAGCTGGGCTTCGCGGATCTTGAAGCCGAGCTTTTCGTTACGGAAATCCTTCTGCACCCGCACACCCGCCGCGCGCAGCGTGTTGAAGGCCGCCTCCGCATAGGGAATCTGGTTGTCGGTGACCGTGACGATGATCGCCTGAACCGGTGCGAGCCAGGTCGGGAAGCTTCCAGCGTAATGCTCGATGAGGACGCCGATGAATCGCTCGATGGCGCCCAGGATGACCCGGTGCACCATGACGGGACGCTTCTTTTCACCGTCGGCATCGACATAGGTGAGGTCAAAGCGCTCCGGGAGGGTAAAATCGCACTGGATTGTAGCACATTGCCATCTTCTGTCAAGCGCGTCGCGGAGCTTGATGTCGATCTTCGGGCCGTAGAAGGCGCCGTCGCCCTCGTTGATCTCGAAGTCGCGGCCGGAATCCTTCAGCGCGCTGTGCAGCGCGTTGGTGGCGAGCTCCCAGGCGTCGTCGCTGCCGATCGACTTGGCGGGACGGGTGGAAAGCTCCATCTCGTACTCGAAACCGAAGATCCCCATGATGTCGCCGACGAAGGCGAGCACGCCCTTGATCTCGGCGTCGAGCTGGTCCGGGGTGCACAGGATGTGGGCGTCGTCCTGGGTGAAGCCGCGCACGCGCAGCAGGCCGTGCAGCACGCCGGCGCGCTCGTGGCGGTGCACCGTGCCGAGCTCGAAGTAGCGCAGCGGCAGGTCGCGGTAGCTTCTCAGCTGCGACTTGTAGATCATCATGTGGGCCAGGCAGTTCATCGGCTTGACGCCGTAGCTCTGCTCGTCCACCGTGGTGAAGTACATGTTCTCGCGGTAGTTCTCGTAGTGCCCGGAGCGCTGCCAGAGTTCGGTCTTCAGAATCTGGGGGCCGAGCACGATGTCGTAGCCGCGCTTGAAGTGTTCCTTGCGCTCGAAGTCTTCCAGCACGGTGCGCAGCATGGCGCCCTTGGGGTGCCAGATGACCAGGCCCGCTCCCACTTCGTCATTGAAGGAGAAGAGATCGAGCTCGCGGCCGAGCTTCCGGTGGTCGCGCTTCTTGGCTTCCTCGATGCGGGCCAGGTAGGCGTCCAGCTCCTTCTTGTCGACAAAGGCGGTGCCGTAGACTCGCTGCAGCATGGGGCGCTTCTCGTCGCCGCGCCAGTAGGCGCCCGCGATGGAGGTGAGCTTGAAGGCCTTGATGAACGAGGTCTTCGGCAGATGCGGCCCGCGGCAGAGGTCGCAGAAATCGCCCTGGGTGTAGAGCGAAACCGTGTCGGCGCCCAGGTCCGTGATCAGCTCGACCTTGTAGCTCTCGCCCATCCCCTGGAAGAGTGCGACCGCGTCCGCGCTGGAGAGCTCGGAGCGCTCGATCTTCAGATCGGCCTTGGCGAGTTCGTGCATCTTTGCTTCTATCTTTTCCAGATCTTCCGGTGTGAAGGGATGATCCACGTCAAAATCGTAATAAAAGCCGGTCTCGATGGCCGGGCCGATGGTGACCTTCGCCTGCGGGAACAGGGTCTTCACCGCCTGCGCCATCAGGTGCGAGGTGGAGTGGCGGATGATGGTCAGCGCCTCGGGGCTCTTTTCGGTGATGATCTCCACTTTGTTGCCGTCGGAGAGCCGGGCGTTGAGGTCGACCAGGTTGCCGTCGATCTTGCCGGCGATGGCCGCCTTGGCGAGGCCGGTGCCGATCGAGGCTGCCAGATCGAAAACCGTTGCCCCTTCCTGCAGGGATCTTTCAGAGCCGTCCGGAAGCGAAACCTTTATCTGATTCATCGCAAAACCCCTTTTGAACAAACACCTTTGAACAAACACCTTTGGACAAACAGAAAGAGGCATCGAAACTCGATGCCTCCGTCGAACCTCGTACTGAAGGTTTCTTTCTGATGGTAGGCGCGGGCGGTTTCGAACCGCCGACCCCTAGCGTGTCGAGCTAGTGCTCTACCCCTGAGCTACGCGCCTGCTTTCCAGCTGTGTGCAACTCGGACTTTTTATCAATTCGAGCAGTTAAAGTCAAGGCATTTTGTTCGCGACGCTTAAATTTTCTCATTGAGACTGCCGCGCCGAGCTAGCCACCTGGCATTTGCCTGGTTTGAATCGCGGCCACGACCTGGAGTCCGGCGCAGGCTTACCTGTCAGCATCCTGTTATATTCTGGATGATTGGCGGCAACCCAACTGGCTGAACGGGAAAGATTGTGGCCTTTTTCGAATCTCAGTATAATGAAACCAAGGGCCTGTTGCAGTCGCCTGATTTCCCGAAAGGGAAAGGGAGGTCTCATGGTAACCAAAGGTTTGTTAGTACGTTTGGAAGTTAAGCCGGGCAAGGACGCTGAGGCTGAGGGCTTTCTCCGTTCCGCCCTGCCGAAGGTCGAGTTCGAGCCGGACACCAGCGCCTGGTTCGCCGTGCGCTTCGGGCGGTCCGAGTATGGCATATTCGACGTGTTCCCCGACGAGGCCGGGCGCCAGGCCCACTTGGGAGGGGCAATCGCCAGGGGGCTCATGGAACGGGTGGGCGTTTTGTTCAGCGCGACACCGCACATCCAGCCGCTTGACGTCATCGCGTCCAAGCTTCCCGTCAGCGCGCCCGCTGAGCCGGTCACCAAGGGTCTGCTCCTCACCTTCAGGGCCAAGACCGGTCATGAGCATGAGGTGGAGCAGTTCCTGCTCGACGCCCACGGATTCGTGCAGCAGGAAGCAAAGACCACCTCGTGGTTCGCTCTGCGTCTGGCCGGCGGCGAGTACGGCATCTTCGACGTGTTCCCGGACACCGGTAGCCGTTTCACGCACCTGACCGGACACGTGCCGAGGGAGCTGGCGAAGCATGCCTTGTCGCTGCTGGGCGGGTTCCCCGAGATGCACCTGCTCAACGTGGTCGCAAGTCTGCCCGGCCTGGCATTACCCGATGCCGGAGCGAACATATAGGTTTGACCACTACACAGATACTCATACAAAGAAACCCGCTCTTCAGCTAGCAGGGCGGGTTTATCTGTACGGGGTAAAGATTGGGTAAAGGGAGATACCCAGACCTTGGGTTGCACTTTAAATTCCAGTGCTGCCTTCTGCGTTCTATCACCTTATCTCGGTAATTATCGGGTAATCAGACAGCAAGTTTCAAATGCGAAAGTTCTTCGCGGACAGCTTCCTGTATTAGTTCTTTAAGTGGTTTTTCTTCGCGCATGGAGGAACGTAGCGCCTGGTTAATCATGGTCTGATAGTTGCCACCACCTTGATCGTTCACACGGGTTCGAAACCATTCGAGAATGTCGTTATCTATGCGAATGGTGATACGGGTCTTGGCGGAATCAGGCTTGACTACCGGACCACGTATACCTGCGCTAAAATCATGGCTTTTTGTCATAAAAACTCCTTTCCTTTGGTAAAGCCTTGCGGGCAGAAATGATGCGAATAAAGTCCTCATCGCGCCAGGTATACACTACCACCAGCAATCGTAGCGTGAAGTCCGTACCGATGGTGACATAACGATCTTCAGCATGATTGGTATCTTCGATCGTGATGGCGCGAGCATCCTCGAATACCCCGACAGCATCAGCAAAATTAACATCATGCTTGTTCAGGTTTCGTGCTGCTTTGTCCTGAACCCATTTGTAGTTCATTATTTATTATGCACACTGTATGCACAGTATCAAGCGAGGAATAGCATCCATCAACACAGTACCCACCTAAGGCGCGAACTCGGTCTCGGCCCACGATTGGGACGGGCTTTTGAGCTGGTTCTTCCTTTCGGGAAATTGCGGCCAATACCGGGTCGGCAGGAGTTCGTCGCGGATGGCGAAGATGGCTTCCGCCTGCTTGCGGGTTTCCACCGCCTCCCGGCAGTGCCGCTGGCGCACGGCGGCCAGCGGGTCGGGGGTGCGATCGCTCGACTCGACGAAGGCTATCAGCGAGGCGATGCAGCAGCCGGTCCTGCCATGGCCTTTGCTGCAGGCGATCAGCAGCCGCTTGCCGGAGACCAGCAGATTGAAGAGCTGCTGGATAAACCCCTTCCAGTCCTCCGGGACGCCCCCGAGATCCACCAGCGGCTTGGCCAGCACGGTGTACTCGACGACATTGCAATGCCACTGGAGCTGATCCTCTGATAGCAGCACCAGTACGGAATTGCTGTCCGTCTTGAAGCCGTCCAGCTCGCTGGTCCCCAGATCGTGTATCCCCGCGGCGTAGACCGTGAAGGGCCCCACCTTGACCGGTCCGCAGCGGTGCGGCTCATGCAGCCGTTCGCACTTCATCCGGCAGACGAGCGCGTCGGCTCCGGTCGCCTCCCTCTCTTTCCAGAGCCCCACCTGCACCCCACGCCTCCAAACGTTCAAGACGTCTTCAGAGGGCCCGAACCGGAACCCCAGCCCGTTGTCGCAGGGGCTGGGAAGGCAGACGGTCGCGAAAAGATCCTCTATGCAGGCCGCGTTGAGGTTGGCGTTCAGCTGTCCGCGCAGCACGGTCTCGTTGCTGAACTCGTTTTTCACCAGCGGGTGCTTGTCGAAGAGCCGCCCACCGTGATGCTGCAGGTTGAAGGTCTGGTCCACAAAGGTCGTGTCATCGGGAATGACCCCTTCGAGATAGGCTGCCACGATGTCGGCTATGATCGCCCAGGGCTCGCCGCAAAAGGCGATCTCCCAGTGGCCTTTTCTGAAGATGGCGGCAGCGTGATGAAAAAATCCCGCCTGATCTGCAAGGGTGAGGCGGCTTAGGTTGGCGACGACCTCCGGGAGCTGGTAGGTGCCGGAGAAGGCGTTGCACCTGCTCTCGATCCAGGTCAGGTCATCCCGCGCGCAGACATAGGCAGCTCCGCGCGACTGGGAGTCGTTGAACTCGCGGATGATGGCCGCGGTCAGATAGCAGGTCAGCACCGACGCCAGTTCCGCGTGGATCCGGTGCCGCAGGCCCCCGATGGGGCCTTCGAGCTCGGTACCCATGGCCTCCCGCTCCATGGCCCAGGTCAGATAGAAGTCAGCGAAGCAGCCGTTCAGCTTGACTTTTTGGGATAGCCATTTAGGGTCGATGCTCCGCTGCCCGATCTTTCTGCGGTTGGAGAGCCGGACCCAGCCGAGGAATTTCTTGACTTCGTTCTCGTGCACCAGGGGGGTGCAGGGGAGCTTTCCGGCCAGCACAAAACCCTCCGCACCGGTCGAATCAAGGGAGATCCATTCGCCTTCCACCAGAGGGCGCTGCAACGGGCCGGTGCCTACTACCGCGGGTTTGCGCTGGCTGTTTGCCACCACCGCGCCATGGCTGGTGAACCCGCCCACCTCGGTGACGATGCCGCATGCCGCGAGCATGCCCGGCAGGTCGGAGGGGTCGGTGATGTAGCGGACCAGGACCACCGGCGTGCCGTCCTCCCGGGTCATGGCGATGGCGCTCGCCGAGGTGAAGGCGACGCGACCCACAGCGACGCCGTAGGAAGCTGAGAGGCCGGAGCCAAGCAGGTCCTTCATTTTGGCGTTCTCCAGCGTGCCGGGCTCGAAGCGGCTGGCCCGCAGCAGATGCTCCGTCTGGCTGGGCGAGAGCAGCGAGACCGCCTGGTTGGGCGAGAGGAGTCCCTGCGACACGAGGCGCACTGCGCGGACCGCCGCGGCTGTCGGCGAAAGCACCGCTTTGCGGTATTGCAGCAGGAAAAGGGTGCCCTCCTCGATGGTGAACTCTATCTCGACCGGTGCGCCCTGCAGTTCCTCCAAGTCAAAGACATAATGCTTCATCCGGCTGTAGGTGACGGGGAAGCTCTCCATGAGTGTCGCGAGCTGCAGGGGAGTATGCGTCCCCGCGACCACGTCCTCTCCTTGCGCGTTGGGGAGGTATTCGCCGCAAAGCAGCCGGTCGCCGGTGTTCACGTCGCAGCTGCGTGCAACCCCCGTCCCGGAACTGACCCCGCGGTTGCCGTAGACCATGGACTGGACCGTCACCGCCGTTCCCAGAGAATGGTCGAGCCCGCTCCACTCCCTGAAGTCGCGGGCGCGCGGGTTGTTCCACGAGCGGTACACGCTCTTGATGGCGACCATCAACTGCTCCCAGGGGTCGTCCGGCGGCTCGGTTCCGACGATGTCCCTGAACATGGAGCGCAGCCGGTGGCGGCAGTCCTGGGCGAAACCGGTCCCTCCGTAGGCGACCAGCCCGGGGAAGGTCGCTTCCGTGAGCCCGATGTTGAGGATGGTGTCCATCATGCCGGGCATGGAGACGGCGGCCCCCGAGCGCGCGGAAACGAGCAGCGGACGCCGCGGGTCGCCGAAGCGGTAGCCGGTCTCGCGCTCCAGTCCCTCCATGGTCCGGCGCAGGGCCTCGAACACCTCGGCGGGAAGCCGGTTGTCGTGGTCCATGAAGTAGCGCGCCGTCTCCGTGGTAATGGTGAAGCCCGGAGGCACCGGCATCCCCTTTTGCTGCATGAGCGCGAGGCTGCGCCCTTTAGCACCTCGGAGCCTGGTGGAATCGGTCGCTCGAGGGTCCGCGAAGGTCAAAATAAGGGATGTGCCGGTTTTAGGGCTCATGGGAAGGCTCCTTTCCTGCGGCTGGAGAGTATGGCAGTTTGGCTTAGGATGTGGGCGCCTGCGTCGGCAACCAGGTTAAGAGAAGCCGGCGGTGCTGTGGAGGGATGAGGCAGACGCACCGGTCTGACACACATTGAACCCAAAAGGAGCGGGCTGACAGAGACTGCGATGGCGAAGAGTGCCGTGAGGGTCAGAATTGGATGGTGGAAAGGCCCGCAGCATAGGTTACTCCTTTGCTAGCGATCTTGAAGTCTGGAGGTAAGGCATAAAGCGGAGGACACATCGGTTTGAATTTTACAATAATCCATATAGTAAGCACTTGCAATAGCTTTGCTAGATTTTGGTAGAGTTTTTTAATGGTTTATATAATTTTATTCCTGACAGTCTGCACAGCCGAAAGGATTGGCTGTCGGTGCCTAGCCTTCAGTGCCAGAGAGCATGCTGCCAATGTTGACTTTCGGCGGGCCGCAGACATACTTTTGGCAGATAGCAGGTGAATCCAGGACATCCTGCAGTATTTCCCAGCTGCAGGTGACAGGGTATTGTCCGGTCAAGTCTTTGTGCCATGCTCCCGCTCCCTTTAGGTGAGGGGGCTGGGGGGCGGGTGAAGCTGCCAACGAAGTACCAAATGGCGCCTTCCCCCTCATCCCGACCCTCCCCCGCCAAGGTGGAGGGAGGTTGGTGAGCACCGCAATTACCTACTGGACAACGCTGAGCAGGAGCGAGGTCGGCGTGAAATATTCCAGGAACTTCCAAGGGCGCAGCCACAACTTCCACGACCTGAAAACCCTGCTGGCCAAGGCGTCACCGCTGCGCTCCGCCGACCAGTTGGCGGGAATCGCCGCGGACTCGGAGCAGGAGCGGGCGGTCGCTCAATGGCTTCTGGCCGACCTGCCGCTGGCGCAGTTCCTCGTGGAGCCTTTGGTCGCGCCCGAAGAGGACGAGGTGAGCCGGCTCATACTGGAGTCCCACGACCTGGACGCCTTTGCCCCGGTCTCCACACTGACCGTGGGCGAGCTGCGCGAGTGGCTGCTGAGCGACGCGACCCCGGACGGGGCCATCGCCGCCCTCCGACCGGGGCTCACCCCTGAGATGGCCGCCGCGGTTTCCAAGATCATGCGCAACCAGGACCTGATCGCGGTCGCCAGGCGCTGCGCCGTGACCACCCGGTTCCGCAACACCATCGGCCTGCCGGGACGCCTCTCCACGCGGCTGCAGCCGAATCATCCCACCGACGACCCCCGCGGCATCGCGGCGAGCGTGCTGGACGGCCTTCTCTACGGAAGCGGCGACGCGGTCATCGGCATTAACCCGGCAACCGACAGCCCGAAGAACGTGGAGTGCCTGCTGCACCTCCTGGACGAGGTCATCCAGTGCCATGAAATTCCGACCCAGTCCTGCGTGCTGGCGCACGTCACCACAACCCTGGAGCTGATGCGCCGCGGGGCCCCGGTGGACCTGGTGTTCCAATCCATCGCGGGGACCGAGACGGCCAATAAGAGCTTCGGGATCAACCTTTCCCTGCTGGCCGAAGCGCGCGACACCGCACTCTCCCTGGGGCGCGGGACCCTGGGCGACAACGTGATGTACTTCGAGACCGGCCAGGGGAGCGCGCTTTCGGCCAACGCCCACTGCGGCATCGACGCGCAGACCTGCGAGGCGCGGGCCTACGCCGTCGCGCGCGCCTTCTCGCCGCTGCTCGTCAACACGGTGGTCGGCTTCATCGGGCCGGAATACCTGTACGACGGCAAGCAGATCATCCGGGCCGGGCTGGAGGACCACTTCTGCGGCAAGCTGCTCGGCCTCCCCATGGGGTGCGACGTCTGCTACACCAACCACGCCGAGGCGGACCAAAACGACATGGACAACCTGATGACCCTGTTGGGCGTGGCGGGATGCAGCTACCTCATGGGTGTCCCCGGGGCCGACGACGTCATGCTCGCCTACCAGAGCAGCTCGTTCCATGACGCGCTCTACCTGCGCCGGGTGCTGGGGCTGCGGCCCGCGCCGGAATTCGAGGATTGGCTGAACCGCATGGGAATCTTCGACGGCCGGAACGCCCTGGCAGGAGGCGGCCCCTCGCCGCGGCTGCTGACGGCTATCCGGGAACTGGGGCAAGAGTAAGCCTGAAGTCCTGGAAATTCGGGCCGTCCAGGAGATAAGGGGCCAGGGCAGCAACCAGACCGGAGATGAGGGGCCAGGGGGGGAACCAGACTTCCATCGCGGGGCTGCTTGGCCCTCACAGGAGTGAAACATGATCGATCAGTGGATTACCTTACGCCGGTTCACCCAGGCGCGCATCGCACTTGGGCGGGCGGGCCACGCCCTTCCCACCCGGGCCGTGCTGGACTTCCAGCTGGCCCATGCCCTGGCGCGGGACGCGGTGCAGCTTCCCTGGGATATACAGGCTTTCGCCGGGCAGCTGCGAAGCCTCGGCGCGCAGGCGCTCATCCTGGAAACGCCCGTCGCCAGCCGGGGCGAATATCTGCGCCGCCCAGATCTCGGGCGGACCCTTACCGGGGAGTCGCTAACGCGGCTGAACGGAGAGGCCGGCACCGGCCCGTTTGAGGTAGCGCTGATCGTCACTAACGGCCTATCCTCGACAGCTATCGAACGGCACGGCCTGCCGCTTCTGCAGGAGATTTTGAGCGCCTGTCGCGACCGGCAGTTCCGGGTCGCGCCGGTCACCCTGGTCGCTAACGGCCGCGTCGCCTTGCTGGATCAGGTCGGCTATGCCCTGGCCGCGCGCGTGGCGGTGATTGTCGTGGGTGAGCGCCCCGGTCTGAGCGCCGCCGACAGTATCGGTCTGTACCTGGGCTATGCGCCGCAACCGGGCAACAGCGACGCGCAGCGAAACTGCATCTCCAACATCCGCCCGCCTGAGGGCTTGAGCTACCGGGAGGCCGCCGCTAAACTGCTGGGCCTGACGGAGCGGGCCATCAGGCGCGGCCTGTCAGGGGTGGCCCTTAAGGATGAGCTGGAGCAGGATGAGCTGGACCTGGACGGAGCCGGAAATTGAACTCGCTCACGGGTTAGTACCTCTTTAATTTTCCGGCAACCCCTCCCGTCAAAGGGCCCAGGCCCGCCGCGCGATTCAGATCCCCGCACAACGCACGCCTAACATAAATATAATCCAACGTACTTGCGCCTTCCGGTATAGTCCAGTAACATTAACAGGCGCCAACCTTTGCCGAATGAAAGCCCGTAACTGCGGCCCTCTGTGCAGAGGCAGACAGCTTGCCGGCAGTCCTATCCCAGGAGGAAATAGCATGTCCAATCAAAATAGCATCCTGATCGACAGAAGCCCATCCCTGCTGAAGTGCCCGACCGGGATCAAGGGGTTGGACGAGATCACAGATGGTGGCCTCCCCCTTGGCCGCCCCACCCTGGTTTGCGGCGGCAGCGGATGCGGCAAGACCCTGCTCGCCATGGAGTTTCTGGTGCGCGGGGCGGAATTAAAGGAACCGGGCGTCTTCCTGGCGTTCGAAGAGACCTGCAAAGAGCTGACGCAAAACTTCGCGTCCATCGGCTTCGACCTGAACGATCTGTCGACCAGGAACCTGATCGACATCGACCACGTGCTCATCGAGAGGAGCGGGCTCGAGGCCAGCGGCGAATACGACCTCGAGGGGCTCTTCATCCGCATCGGTCACGCCATCGACCGCATTGGCGCCCGGCGCGTGGTGCTCGACTCCCTGGAAACCCTCTTCACCGGCTATTTCAGCGAAGGCATCCTGCGCCTTGAGCTGCGACGCCTGTTTCGCTTCCTGAAAGAAAGAGGGGTCACCACGGTCGTCACCGGAGAGCAGGGAGAGCGGACCCTGACCCGCTACGGCCTGGAGGAATACGTCGCCGACTGCGTCATCTTCCTGGATCACAAGGTGACCGACCAGATCGCCACCCGGCGCATGCGGGTCGTCAAATACCGCGGTTCCTCCCACGGGACCAACGAATACCCGTTCCTGATCGACGACCATGGCTTATCCGTCATGCCGATCTCCTCCCTGGCTCTCGACCACACCGTCACCGACGAGAGGATCTCCTCCGGCATCCCGCGCCTGGACACCATGATGGGAGGCCAGGGGTATTACCGGGGGAGCAGCATCCTGGTGACCGGAACCGCCGGGAGCGGCAAATCGAGCCTGGCCGCCCACTTCATCGACGCGGCCTGCGAGCGCGGCGAAAAATGCCTCTATTTCGCCTTCGAGGAGTCGCGCGACCAGATCCTGCGCAACATGAAATCCATCGGCATCGACCTGAAGCGCTGGACGGACGCGGGACTGCTGCAGTTCCGCAACACCCGCTCGACCCTGTACGGCATGGAGATGCACCTGGTGACCATGCACAAGGCGGTGGAGCAGTTCCAGCCGAGCATCGTCATCATCGACCCCATCTCCGACCTGCTGGTCTGCGCCAAGGATTCGGAGGTCATGTCGATGCTGTCGCGGCTCATCGACTACCTGAAACTAAAGCATATCACCGCCCTTTGCACCGACCTGACCGCGGTCGGAGGAAGCCTGGAGAAGACCGAGGTCGGGGTGTCGCCGCTCATGGACACCTGGATCCTGCTGCAGACCATGGAAGGTACCGGGGAGCGCAACCGCGGCCTGTACATCCTCAAGTCCCGCGGCATGGAACACTCAAACCAGGTCAGGGAGTTCACCCTCTCCAGCACCGGCATCCAGCTGCGGGACGTATACATCGGTTCGGGGCGCGTGCTGACCGGTTCCGCCCGGGTGAGCCAGGAGGCCCTGGAGGCCGCCGAGGCGCAGGTGCTCAATGAGGAGATCGAGCGCAAACAGCGGGAGGTCGAGCGCAAGAGGCTGCTTACCGATGCGCAGATCAAAGCCCTCGAGGCCGATTTCGAGTCCGGAAGAGAGGAACTGGAACGAACTATCCTCAGCGAGAAACTGCGCAGGGACATGCTGGCAAAAGATGCCGAGGCGATGTCCCGGCGGCGCGAGGCAGACCGCGGCTGACAACTTCCCGCCGAGGCGGTACCGAGCAAAGAGAGGGATCACATGACGCAAGAATTGTCCAACCTGCCAGAAAACGAGACCATGCCGCCTGACTTCTGGCAACTGAGGCTCTATGTCGCGGGGCAGACCGCCAAGTCCCTCATCGCCCTGGCGAATCTCACCCAGATCTGCCAGAAACACCTGGAAGGCAAATACAGCATCGTGGTGATCGACCTGCTGAAGGACCCCCAACTCGCCAAGGGAGACCAGATCCTCGCCCTCCCCACCCTGGTGCGGCTGCTACCCGAACCTGTGAAGCAGATCCTCGGCGATCTCTCCAATACCGAGCGCGTGCTGGTGGGGCTCGACATCAAGCCGCTGGAAGGCTGGACGGTGAACCCGCATGCCGGAATCTGACAACAGCGCCGGGTGGTCACCGCCTGCGGCCGCAGGCGAGTTCCTCGGGGGGGCGCCGGATCGGGAAACCTACGTGCTGCGCCTTTACGTGGGCGGGATGACCCCGAACTCCCTGCGGGCGATCGAGAATATCCGGAGCATCTGCGCCGAGCACCTGGAGGGGCGCCATCAGCTGGAGATCGTCGACATCTACCAGCAGCCGGAGCTTGCCAAAGAAAAACAGATCGTCGTCACCCCCACCCTCATCCTGGAACTGCCGCTGCCGACGCGCCGGATCATCGGCGACCTGACGGCGAAGGAGCGGATCCTGCTCGATCTCGACATCAGGATCCAGCTGCCGGCTTTGGCGGCGGCGCGTCCCAGCGCACAGGAACTGTCGGAAGCCAGCGGGCATCTCCGCCTGCGCCTGAAGGAGGCGGAAGGGACCCTGCATGCCATCGGCCGGGGGCTGGTGGACGTCTTCGTCGTTTCCGGGGAGAACGGCGACCAGATCTTCACCCTGAACGGCGCCGAGCAGTCCTACCGCATCCTGGTCGAGTCGATGAACGAGGGGGCGGTCACCCTGGCGCCCGACGGAGCCATCCTTTACTGCAACAACCGGCTGGCGACCCTGCTGCACCTCCCGCTGGAAACGCTCATCGGGACGCAGTTCAGCAGGCAGGTGGCGCCCGCGGACCGTCCGCTCTTCACGGCGATCCGGGGCAAGAACGCGCCGCAGCACGGGGCCGCGGTCGAAATCGAGCTGATGACGGGTACCGGGAACCTGGTGCCGGTGCTGATCTCCCGCGGCGCCCACGACATCCCCGGCTCCAGCGGCGCCATCAGCATGATCGTCACCGATCTCACCCTGCAAAAGCACAACGAGAGGATCATCGCCTCCGAAATGCTGGCCCGCTCCATCATCGACCAGGCGGGGGAGGCCATCGTGGTCTGCGACGAGGGGGGGAAGGTGATCCGGGCCAACAGCCTCGCCCTGCAGATCTGCGGCAGCAACCCGCTCCTGAAGCCCTTCAACGAAAAGTTCTGGCTGCAGATATCGGAAACCAAGGAGTATTTTTCAGTCGAGACCACCCTGAACGGGAAATTCCTGGAAAGCGTCGAGGTGGAATTCAAGCAGGACCAGCAGACCTTCGATCTCATCCTGAACGCGACCCCGCTGAAAAACATCCAGGACCGCATCATCGGCTGCGTGGTCACGCTGACCGATTTCACGGAGCGCAAGCTGGCGGGAGAGGCGCTGCGCCATGAGCGGGACCGCGCCCAGAGCTACCTGGACACGGCGGAGACCATCATGGTCGTGATCGACGTCGCGGGACGGATTTCCACCATCAACCGCAAGGGGTGCCAGGTGCTCGGCTGCCGGGAAGAGGAGCTGCTCGGCCAGTTGTGGTGCTCCGCGGGGCTGCCGCGGCCGGGCGAGACCGGGGAGGCGGACCCCAATTTCCTGGTGGCGGGCGAAATGGAGGCCGCGGCCTATCACGAGAGCGCCCTCAGCACCTGCAGCGGAGAGACGCGGCAGATCGCCTGGCATGACGCCGTGCTGCGCGACGAGCAGGGGGAGATCATCGGCGTGCTGAAATGCGGCGAGGACATCACCGAGCGCAAGGAGGCCGACGAGAAGCTGCACCTGATGGCCCGGGTGTTCGAGCACAGCGGCGAGGCCATCATCATCACCGGGCCGGACCAGAAGATCCTCGCCGTCAACGGCACCTTCACCCGCCTGACCGGCTACAACCAGGAGGACGTGCTGGGTCAGAGCACCAAGATGCTGCAGTCCGGCAAGGAGACCAGGGAGTTTTACCAAAAGATGTGGGAGACCCTGGAGCGGGACGACTTCTGGCAGGGAGAGCTCTGGGACAAACGCAAGGACGGCACCTTCTACCCCAAGTGGATGGCCATCTCGGTGGTGCACAACAGCCAGGGGGAGGTCATCAACTACATCGCCAGCTTCAACGACATCAGCGAGCGCAAGCAGGCCGCCCACCGGATCGAGCACCTGGCGCACCACGATCCGCTCACCAACCTCCCCAACCGCTTCAGCCTGCTGGGGAAGCTCACCCAGGCGCTGGAGCTCGCCAAGCGCTCCATGAGCCAGCTGTCGCTTCTGTTCATCGACCTGGACCACTTCAAGAACATCAACGACTCGCTGGGGCACCACATCGGCGACATCCTGCTCTACCACGTGGCCGAGCGCCTGCTGGAGAGCGTGCGCAGCGTCGACATCGTGGCCCGCATCGGGGGGGACGAATTCGTGGTCGTGCTGCAGCAGATCCATTCGGGGGTCGCCGCGGCCCAGATCGCGGGAAAGATCCAGCAGAACCTGTCTCAGATCATCCAGCTCCAGGGGCACAGCCTGCACATCACCCCCAGCATCGGGATCTCCGTGTTCCCGGGCGACGGCGAAACGGTCGACGAGCTCATGAAGAACGCCGACCTGGCCATGTACCACGCCAAGGCGAAGGGCCGCAACAACTACCAGTTCTACAAGACGGAGATGAACCGCAACGTGCACGAGCGGCTCGCGCTGGAAAGTGACCTGCTGGCTGCGATCGACCGCGACGAGTTCGTGCTGCACTACCAGCCCCAGATCGACATGGGGACCGGTCGGCTGATCGGCGTCGAGGCGCTGGTGCGCTGGCAGCACCCGAAGCGCGGCCTGGTGCTCCCCGACGTCTTCATCCCGATCGCCGAGGACACCGGGCTCATCCTGCCGATCGGCGAAATGATCCTCAGGAACGCCTGCCGGCAGATGGCTGCCTGGACCTCGAAGGGGATGCCCGCCTTCCGCACGGCGGTGAACCTGTCGGCGCGCCAGTTCAGACAGGGAAACCTCCCCCGGGTGCTGGAAGAGGTCATCTCGACCACGGGGGTGAACCCGCAGCTGCTGGAGCTGGAAATCACCGAAAGCGTCGCCATGGACAACCCGGAGACGGCGATCTTCAACCTGCGCAGGTTCAGGGAGATGGGGGTCGAGCTGGCCATCGACGATTTCGGGACCGGCTATTCCTCGCTGAGTTACCTGAAGCTCTTCCCGGTGAACCGCCTGAAGATCGACCGCTCCTTCATCAAGGGGCTGGAGACCGACTCCGATGACAACGAGATCGCGGCGGCGACCATCGCGCTGGCGCACACCCTCGGCAAGGAGGTGGTAGCCGAGGGCGTGGAGACCAGGAGCCAGTTGAACTTCCTGCGGGGCCAGCAGTGCGACATCGCGCAGGGCTATCTCTTCAGCCAGCCACTGCCGCCGACGGAAATCGCCAGATATCTGCGCCAGAACAACCGGTCGAACCTGTGCCAGTAAGCGGGCGTGCCCGGGTCAGCTGAGAAAGCCAGCCGCAGGGACCTGCTCCCGTGCCGAAAATCCCCAACCGATCCTAACCGCAAGTGACGCACACCCACCGGCCAAAACCCGCAGGGGCTCCTCCCGGGCGTCCAATCCCCGGCAGGCAGCTCACGCGGTAAGTGGACCGCTGCAACCTGCCGACAACTGGTTGCAAATCATTGTCAAACAGATTATATATAGCCATATCAAGAGCATGACCCAGCGCCTGCCAGTGCCCGCCTGGTCCGTGCAGCGCCTCTAAACACACCCGTGGGGACCGCCAGGCCATGAAGATCGCATGCCCCTCCTGTCAGTTGACCGGAAAGATCAACGAGCTGGAACTTCCGCCCGTGGGGCGCACGCTTAACTGCCCGCGCTGCAAGAATAGCTTCCATGTAGCGAAGCCTCCTCCCAAAGCAAATACGCCCCTGATGAATAGCTGCCCGTCCTGCCAGTATGCAACCTTTACCGACGAGATGTTCGCGGTCTGCCCGAAGTGCGGCATGACCGCCGAGGAGCACCAGATCCTGTCCCGCAAGCAGCGGGAAAGGGAGCAGGTGCAGCGCGACCGAGAGGCGCTGAACCGCTCCTTCCGGAACCCGGACCTGGTCAAGGCTCCGGTCGAAGAACCCACCGCGCAACCCGCCCGGGCCTCACAACCGGTTCAGGTGACGGCGTGGCTTTGTATCGCGCTGGGCGGACTACTTCTGTGCTATGGCAGCTTCGGACTGGCGAACTATTACAGCAAGGATTGGCAGGCCGTGCTTTCTGAGCCAGTCCTCGAGCCGGTTTCGAAGTTATACGTCTTTTTCAGCCTCGGCTTGATTCCGTGGCTCACCACCCTGTTCAGTCTCCACTTCATTTGGACGGCACACCGATTTACCAGATTCAGTAGGGGATCGCTCCGGAGCCTGACAAAGAGTGCCTGGGCCGGGGTCGCCGTGGTGGTGAGTTATGAAACCGTGGCTTTCATCGAATGGGCCAGAGTCTCCTCAAGCACAGGGTCGCTGCCCTATTACGCCGTCGGCGTCATAAGTTCACTCTTTATGATCGCCGTGCTGGGAGCTCCCTTTTTCCTGCTGATCTGGTACTTGAGGAGTGACGCGATGGTCCGAGAATTTAGGAGAGCCCAAGCCAGCTAGGAATTTAATGACTTGCGGATAAAATCCACTTTCTATAGATTGGCAAAATCATCCAGTCCCGGGTTGATGATCTTGGGCTGAAGCGACAAGCAAATACTTATAGCAGCTACCTCAAACGCGGAGACTTTATGTTCAGAAACTCATTGGTTGCATTACTGTTGGTTGCCATTGTTCTCACCGTCATACCTGCGCAGCAATCCTTTGCCAAGGAAAATGCTCCCGGCCAACTGCTCGGCACCTGGAAAATCACTCATCGCTCGGTCGACAAAGCCGGGACTCCGTGCCCTTTCCTGCCGGATTCCCTGGAGTTTTTCAAAGACCAGACCCTCATCATGTCGAATCTCCCCGGCCGGTTTCTGCCCTACAAGACGGAGCTGACCGCCGCAGAAACCAAGGCGTTCGAAGCGAAGGGTTTCAAAGGGAAAAACATGCTGCTCGTCAAGCCCGTCCTGCAGATGGACTGGCTCTCCACACCGATGGTGTACAGCTACTCGCTCACCAAGGACGCGCTATCGCTCACCGCCCAGGGCTGGGAGCCGGCAACGTTCAAACGTGTGAAATAAAGAGGGGATTTTGCCGGATTAGATGAGGAAAAAGCCGGCACGCCAAAAGGCCCTGCAGATAGCTGCAGGGCCTTTTGGCGTTCGCGACCGTTTCATGCAATGACGGTGAATCCCCTACCCTGCTTCCCAAAGCCGCAGAACGGCCCCGGCCACCTCGGAGGGGGCGGCGTCCAGACAGCGCGCGCCCGCGTCACAATGGGGGATGCTGCCGAACCTGGAACAGGGAGCACAGTCGGCCGCGCAGCTGAAGACGACATGCCGCTCCCCCTTGGGACTCCACTTCCGGGGGTCGCTCGGTCCAAAGAGGGATACGGTCCGCGTGCCGAGTCCGGCCGCTATATGCAGTAGCCCAGAATCCCCGCTAACCAGCACCCTCCCCTGCCCCATCAGCGCCGCAGTCTCGGCTAGCGAGGCCCTGCCCGCCAGATTAAGGGCAATCCCGCCCCTGGCAATCTCCTCTCCCGCGGCCCGGGTATCCTCCCCGCCCACCAGCACCGGCCGGATACCTCTGGACGCGAGGCTCGCCGCCAGCGCCCTGAAATTCCCGATCCCCCACTGTTTCTCCGGCACGCTGGCCCCGGGGAAAATGGTCAGGAAAGGCTCCCCCGCAAGCGGCTCCAGGAGCCCGGCAGCCGCCTCGAGGGCGCCGCCGGGCAGGGTCAGGAAGGGAGCCTCAACAGCCAGCGGCGCCGCAATCCGCAGAGGTTCCAGAAGCCGGAAGAAGCTGAGCGCCTCGTACTGCTCCAGGGAATAGGAAACGGGATGGGTGAACAGGCGCTCCCGCTCATTGGTCGCGAAACCGACCCGCATGGGGGCGCGGGTGAGTCTGGCAATGACCGCGGAGAGCCGGTACCACTGCTCGGTATCGACAACCAGGTCGTAGTTTCCCCGCAGTGCGGCCCGCAGGCCGGAGGGGGAATCGTAGCGGTGCACGCTGCCAAGGCCCGGACAAAAAGCAAAAACCGCGGCGTTGCGGCATTCGGCGAGGATGTCGATCCGGCAGTCCGGGTAGGCAGCCTGCAGCGCCCTGAGGGCCGGCACCAGGAGTACCGCGTCGCCGATGCCGCCCGGACGTATGAAGAGGGCGGACCGGGGAGCGGGTTGGTCCGGCGTGCAGCTCCCCTTGCTGAACAGGCGGGCAAGGAGCGGGCCGGCGAGGCCGTCGAGTCGTTTCAGGAGGTTGACGTTCATGTTGTTCCCATAGATTTTGGCGCCTTCAAGGCAACGGGAAGTCGAAGCCAGGTTGCCTGTCTTATTGACCTTTCGTTTCCGCCTGGTACAGCTTCACCTTGATACTGTCTGACAGTTGCCCAAAGGCAAAGCCAGGCTTGAAGAAGCTGACACCTTCGGCGCGATTGCCTGCCTGACCCTTAAAATACAGCATCAGGTCGTTATTGGTAAGCAAAATGGGACTTATGACGAAACCGCGCTCGGCCATGGCCGGGATGAAGCGATACCGCTCTGCTTTGCCGCGCGACGTCACCTCCATGGTCAAGACCGGCGCCTGGAACAGGAACCTCATCGCCCGGCCCCAAAGCGTCGGCCGCACCTCGACCTGCATGGTGAACGTGGTGGGACCGGTGCCGGCCGGCAGATCGAACCGGGTGCCGAAGCCGAGATCCGCCTGGCGCACCAGCCTGGTCCCGGGCGCGTCGGGGCTGCCGGGCAGCGCCCGCAGCACGAGAAAACCGGAGTCCTCGCCGACGGGCCGGTAATGAGTCAGGAGGTGGCGAAACAGGGTCGCGTCGTCAAGCGCTGGAAAACGCCTGTCAATGGTTTCCATGCGAAGCAGCAGGTACTGGGGAGACCTTGCGCCCTCGTACCAGGAAAGGTCCAGGTCCTGCAGGTACGGGGTGTAGGCCGAATAGCCCTGAATCACCGGGCGCGGGCGATAGTTCAGGTTGTTGGCGAGCGCTACCCACTGCCGGTAGTTCATGACATCGACGGGAGCATTCCCAACCAGAGCGCGCGCCACCGGCAGATCCGGCAGCCGCCTGCGCCCGGCCCGCAAGGCTTCAAAACAGCCCGCGCCATCACCGGTCAGCGATTTCAGGATGAGACGGGAATTCCCCGCCATGCGGCCGGGCCAATCGACCAGCTTGCTCAGCATGATGCCGGGTTCCTGAAGGTCCGCGGCCCAGTTACATAAGACCATCGATGAGAGGAAAAAAGCAGCCAGAAGGCGTCGCGACGAGTTGCTCATTGTTTTTTGGAAGGTCCCACTGATCAAAATGGCGCATGCCATGGGCAGAAAGAAGACGAAATCCAGGGCATGGCCGTCAGCCCTGATAAAGGAGTGCTTCCAGGAGAGAAAGAGATACATGCTGGTAACTGACAGCATGCCGACGTTACTGATAGTCAAGCGTGCCGACCGGGCGATCACCCAAAGCGAAGCGAGATACAATCCTCCTGCCGCGAGGCAGAGCGCCAGTACCGGCACCTTGGGAAAGATGGTCATTGCACCGGTGTAGCCACCCGTGATTTCCAGGCTCCCCCGTATCCAGGGGAACAGGTTGCCGAGCTGCTGGCCGAGGCAGAGCCACAGGGCGAGAAGGGCAGCGCCGTAGCAACCGGCCATGAGGAGGGAAGTCTTCACCTCGCGCCGGCAGGCTTGCACCAGGGCGCAGAGCAGCACGCTGACCGAAGCCGCGAGGAAGATGTTGAACTTGACGAGCGCCAGCAGGGCGAACGCCAGGAGAAAAGTTGCCGCGGCAGCTTTGTGCCTTTGCACCTCCCCGGTCAGCATCAGGCAGCCGTAGGCCATGACTAGGAAAACATGCTGCTCCAGGGCGCCGGAGTTTGAATAAATCAGAAACCAGAGCAAAAAGATGAATTTCAGCCGCCCGGGGATGCGCCGCGCCAGGCCGGTTGCCGACCAGGCGACCAGTGCGCTCCAGGCGAGCGCGGCTATCATTCTCTGGCCGGCAAACATCCCCTGGCTCACGTTGGTATTGAGAAACCCGAGAGGGCCGAAGGTGAATACGATGTCCCTGCCGAACTGCAGGTTGTGAACTCTGGCATATTCCAGCACGGCCTGGTAGGAGTGGTCCAGATCGGCAGTGGGCAGGGAGAGTCCACTGAGGAAAAACGAGCTGACAAAGGTCAGCAAGAAGCAGAGCGCCAGCCAGTACGACGCGGCACCGGGTGCCTTTCTGTCTCTCATTGCCGGTTCGACCGTTGTATTGACGGCCAGCAGATCCATATGCCCCATCAGCCCCTCTGGTCCGCGGCCTTCCCTGGATGAGCAGCCCGGATCCGCTCGTACAGTGCAAGGTACCGGTCAGTGCTGTAGGCAAGGCTAAAGCGGGTTTCCATGTCGTGGCGGGCCTCGGCTCCCAGTCTGGCACGCCACTTCCCATCCGAAAGCAGCCCCTGGATCCCTTCCGCAAGCCCCTGCGCGCCGACTTTGACCAGGCGACCGTTGACGCCGTCGCTGATCAGATCCGCCACGCCGCCCACGTCAAAAGCAACGCAGGGCGTGCCGCAGGCCATCGCCTCCATGACCGTATTGGGAAGATTTTCCTGCAGGGAGGGCAGCACGAACAGGTCGGCCGCACGGTACAAGGAGACGATTTTGTCCTCCGAGGCAACGGGGCCAAAGGAGCGCACCGGTATGCCGGCAAGCTCGCTCTCCCGGTACTCCCCGTCGCCAAAGAGCGCGAGCGTCACTCCCTGCAGCGCGCGGCTCCCTTGCAGGGCGTAGAGCGCGGACTTCAGCAGGGAAAAACCCTTGTTGGCATCTTTGGTAAACGACGACGCGCCATACAAAAGGACCGTCCCTTCCGCGGCTAGGCCGAGGGAAGCCCGGGCGCTTTTCCGGTCTCCCGGTGCGAAAAGGCAGGTGTCGATTCCGTTGGGGATGACTTCCACCGGAAGCGATTTCAGCAAGGAACTGGACCGGGCGCACTCTGCCAGCCAGCGGCTGGGCGCCACGAAGCTGACGTCGAGCCGCGGCCAGGCGCGCTCC
>TBL_comb47_HYPODRAFT_10000900_pt1 | contig 39160 bp, 31 predicted proteins | sample TroBogypolimnion_40_FD_10682 | JGI IMG/M metagenome (IMG submission 10682)
CACTTAATGACTTCCGACGGAAAAACCGCGTATACCCTCAGCGGAATTGTCTCTGAAATGAACCCGGATCTTTATAAAAAAGTCCGGCTTACAGACGGCATCAATTTCAAGAAATTTCAACGGGACGTCACCGGGAATATCAATGCCGGCATCCCGCTGCTCTGGGCTGTCAAGCTGGGGATCATCAAAGAGGAAAATCTTCCACAGGAGTTGGGAATGCACATGCGGCTGATTATCGGCTATAACGACAAAGAAAAAAAAATCGTCTACAGCGATTCCTGGGGCGCCGGACACGAATACAAGAAAATGAGCTGGGAAGACGCCTGGACGATGACTACCTTTGTCGGGCTGTTTGCGCCGCGGCTGGAGAAATAATTATGCAGGATAAAACATCTGGATACATGAAAGAAGCAATTGCCCTGGCCGAAAAAGCCTGGGGCATGACCAGTCCGAACCCGCTGGTCGGCGCGGTTATCGTCAAAGACGGCAAAATAACCGGGCGCGGCTTTCATGAGCAGGCCGGGAAACCCCATGCTGAGGTTAACGCCCTGGCCGATGCCGGAAAATCAGCGCAAAAAGCGGACTTGTATGTAACTCTTGAGCCATGTTCCACCTATGGACGGACCCCGCCTTGCACGGAAGCCGTCATCCGGGCCGGTATTGGACGGGTTTTTATCGGTTCGCTGGACCCGAACCCTGCCCACGCCGGGCGCGGCGTGGATATTCTCAGGAATGCCGGGATCGAGGTTTTTACGGAAATAGAAAAAGCTGCCTGCGATACTCTTAACGAAGCTTTCTTTAAGTGGATTACCGTTAAAATGCCGTTCGTCATCCTGAAAATGGCCATGACTCTGGACGGGAAAATAGCCACGAAGGACGGACTTTCAAAATGGATTACCGGCCCGGCGGCCCGGCAGCGAGTTCAGCGTTTGCGCCAATGGGCGGATGCTATTCTTGTCGGCGGCAATACCGCCCGGAACGATCATCCGTCGCTGACGGTGCGCGACATTCCAGGATGGCGGCAGCCGCGACGGCTCGTCGCCTCAAAAACGTTGACTCCCGAAGCGCTGAAAAGCCTGTTGCCGGATGGCGTAACGCCGGAAATAATCCGGGCGGATGATGGCGGTGAATGGCGGTCGGAAATGCTTCGCCTTGGCGCTGAAAATGTCACCGCGCTGCTGATAGAAGGCGGCGGCGAACTGGCGGCGGCGGCGCTTAATGCCGGAATTGTGGATAAAGTGGAATTTCACATTGCCCCGAAAATACTCGGCGGCAGAGACAGCCGTCCGGTAATCGGCGGCGCCAATCCGCTGACGCTGGCTGAAGCTCTGGCGTTGAAAAATATCTCCGTTGAACGCGCCGGCGAAGACATTATTGTTGTCGGCTATCCGGATTATTCAACCTGAATTCCGCGGTTACTTGGACAGTGAATTTGCCAGCGGTTTGCCGTTGTGCGCCACGGCGTCCGGATAATTGTTCCGGATTTCCTGGCACAGTTTATCCGCCTCCTGTGTTTTTCCGCTTTGACGATAGTATCCCGCCAGGTAGAATCGCGCATAAGCGCCGACCTGTACGCCGTCGCCGTACCAGCAGTCGCCGCAATTGGCAATGGCCTGACGGAGGCAATTTTCCGCCTGCTGACGGTCAGGGCTTGTTTGGCCCATATACAACAGTGCGCATCCGGTCCGGTTGGCCTGCGGATATTTGTTTATGAGTTTATTGAAGCTTTCCTGCGCGGACGCAAAGTTAATGCTGAACTGCTTAGACCCCTGGATGTAAAGATCCTCTATTTCGCGTAATTCCGCCTCGTTGTAGCGTTTGCGGTCCTCATCGTATCTTGCCATAAACCGTTTGCGCCGTTCTCCGCGCATAAACAGATCATCCTGACTGGACTGTGCCGCGGCTGGCGCGGTTGACGGAGCGGCGGCTGGAACCGGAACCGAAGGAGCCGTAGCGACTGGAACGGGTGAAGTTTTTACCGCGCATACGCCCTTGACTTGAGAAGCCCAGTCCGGGATTTTGTCAATATATGGATTGCGGGTCTGGATCGTTCCGGCCTTTAAACCGGTAAAATAGAACGTAATTGAGGGCTGGGAATTACATTGCAGAATTTTATCCTCGGTAGATACTAAACTCACTTGTCCGGTGAAAGTCCATATCTTGTTATCCGGAAGTTCAAAAGTGAAAGAACTTGGAGCCCAGCAGTCTCCCGTTTCAACGTCAAGCGTTATTGACCCGATCTCGGTAATATCCTTCGGGCATTGGATAATAAAAAGATTAGCGCTGCCTTTGCCGATATCTTTATTCTGGCAGAGGATATATTTGGGGTTGCTTCTATTAATCGTGGCGTACAAGGTCATGCCTTTGGTATTGGCCAGTCTCGTTCGCGGGGTATAAATTTTAATGAGAATGCTGTTGGCCTGCGCGACCGCATCGGCTTTTTTATTTTCATCCCGTTCCGCCGGCTTGGTTGCGGCAGGTAAGGTTAAAGATTTGTTCGCGGGTTCGGCCTTTTCCCATTCGCAGATGAAACCGTAGGTATTTTCTTCCGGGGCCTTGTCATTGCAGACATTGCCGTCATAGCTGCCCCAGCGGTCTTTTCTGACCACCGGGGAAATTGCCGCATAATCTTTATTGTTTCCGTCGCTGCTCGGTTGACCGGTGTCCCACCGGAAAAATTTAACCCGTTTGCTGTTGCCGGCCCACCGCCACTCCCCGGTTTTTACCTCATCGGTGGCGCCAATGAAAATTACGCCATTTATGTTTTTGGTGTTCTCATAAATAAAATTGTTTTCTCCCGGAGTTTCGATGCTGACCAGATATCCGCCCATCTCTTCGCATCTTTTTTTAGCCTTATTCCAGGGTACGCAGTCGTTGAACAGCCGGTAATAATGTCCGTTGTAGAACCATACCGGAAATTGCGGCGCGGGTTTCACGGTACTGACTGTGGCGGTGCTTGTCACTTCCTCCGGCTTGTCCACGGTCCCGCAGACAACGCGGAACCCGTATTTTGCGCACGGTTCCGAGCGGTTGTCGCAAATGCTGCCGGCGCAACGCAAATTCCCGGGCGGAGCGTCGAATGCGCCGCCGCGCAGAATTCTGGCCTCCGGATTGCTGCTGTCGTCGGTTTCATCCTGACACCATTCCCAGGCATTGCCCAGCATGTCCGCCAGTCCGAAGCCGTTGCGGCCTTTTCCGCCGTAAAAATCAACCGGAGAAACAAATGCCCAGCGGTCTTCTTTTCCGCAATTAGCCGGGAAAGACTTTCCGTTCGGGAATTTATCGCATCCGGCGAAATTCAATCTCCCGTCTGCATCGCTCCAATCATTGCCCCACCAGAATCTGGTTTCCGCTTTGCCGCCGCGACAGGCGTATTCCCACTCCGCTTCGGCCGGCAAACGATATTCCAATTCCGGCGGCAGCCGGCCGGCCAGACGTTCGCTTTCCGTCAGCCATTGGCAGAACGCCGTCGCGTCATTCCAGGAAACACAGGTGACCGGAAAACTGTCCTGGAGCGGATAGCTGTAATTGGGGTCGCGCCAGCTTTTTTCCGGCATCCACATCCATTTAGCATGGCTCTGCCAGTCAAAACAATAGGCAACTCCGCGCTTTTCGGCATCGGTGCGATATCCGGTAGCGTCAATGAATTTGCGCCATTGGCCGACAGTAATTTTAGTACACCCCATCCAGAACGCGTCTTGTATTGAGACCTTTTCCAGTTCGTCGCCTTCAAGGTTTAATTTTTGCGCATTGGCTTTGCCTTCCGGCCCGGCGGCCCAATCCCGTTCCGCCTGGGTGCTGCCCATCATAAAACTGCCCGGACGGATGTAAAGCAATTCCATACCGAGTTCCGGCACTGACCAGTTCACGTCTTGTACCGGCCCAATGACCTTTTTGACGGGTTGCGCCAATGGAACGGCTTGAGCTTTAGGCTCACCGGAAACTGCCTTATTTCCGGCTGGAGCGGCGTCAAAAACAGTACCAGGAACGGGTACGGCCAGCGCCACGCGGAAGCCTGTTAATACACGTCGTGAATCCGGTGCGAATTTATTGCGGACTTCGGGTCTGCAATTTACTAATCCGCTGTCCCAGCAACCGCCCTTTTGAGTATATCTGGTTCCTGACGCCGGGCCGGAAGGGTCAGTGGCATTGGCATCATTATAAGCGCCATAGCGATCCAGACACCACTCCCAGACATTGCCGCTCATGTCATAAATGCCGAGTTCATTAGGCAATTTTACTCCTGTTTCATGAGTAAGTTTGCCGGAATTATTATTATACCAGGCCACAGCTTCAATATCGTTACTGCCGCTATATATGCAATTTTTGCTTTTATTACCGCCGCGTGCGGCATATTCCCATTCCGCTTCTGTCGGCAACCGGTAAATATATCCATCCGGCAATCTTCCGGAGTTATGCTCTTTTGCGGTGAGTTTTTTACAGAAATCCACAGCTTCGTCCCACGTAACGCATTCCACCGGCAATTTGTCGGCTCTATTGCTGCTGTGGTTATTATTCATGATACTTTGATATTCACGCTGGGTTATTTCGTATTTACCAATCCAGTAGTTTCTGGTTATTGTTACTTTGTGTATCGGCTTTTCATCTTGGTATCCGCTATTCGACCCCATTATAAAACTTCCGGGTTCGACATATGACATCTGCATGTTCAGTTCCGGCACGGTCCAAGCTGTCTCTTTCTCCATCTTCGCCGGTTGCGGCGCAACCGCAGCTTGAGCAGCCGGCGCGGGTGGAATAACACCGGGAATGAATGCGGCCAGTATTACGCGGAAGCCTATCGCCGGGTTTTTATGATCGGGCGCGACATACGAGCGAGCTCCCGGAACGCTGCTGTTCGTGTAACCGCCGCCGCAAATAACCCGGTTTTTGCCGGGTACAATGTTGACCGGGTTAACGGCCTCCGCCGTGTTGTAACCGCCATACCAATCCAGACATAATTCCCACACATTTCCAGACATGTCATAAATGCCGAGTTCATTCGGAGGTTTGGTCCCGGCTTCATGCGTTGTGCCGCCTGAATTATTTTTGTTCCAGGCGACAACGTCAATATTGTTGTCGCCGCTGTAGACGTAATTTTTGCTTTTATTGCCGCCGCGCGCGGCATATTCCCATTCCGCTTGAGTCGGCAGCCGGTATACATAGCCTTCCGGCAGCCTTCCGGCTTTGCGTTCGCGACTGGTAAGTTTTTCACAAAAATCTGCCGCATCGTTCCAGGAAATATATTCAACCGGCAACTTGTCGCCTTTGTTTACGCCGGGATTGCCGCCCGTAATGTCCAGATATTCCCGCTGTGTCACTTCATATTTTCCGATCCACGAGTTCCGGCTGATGGTGACTCGATGCTTCCATTTGCCCTCTCCCATCATGAAAGCGCCGGGTTCGACATATACCATCTGCATGTTCAGTTCCGGAACGGTCCAGTTGAAATTTTTTACTGGTTGCGCGACTGCGGTTTTTGGTGTCGTAACCGGAGCATTTTGTAATACGTCGGGAATGGCGTCGCTGCTCGCCTGCTCCGGCGGAGTTTGGACAGCGGTTGCATTAGCCGGCGCAACGGTATTCACGGCAGCGGCTTTGTCTCCGGATACCACGATGGGAAGACTCTTTGTAATCAAGGTCTCCGCGCGATTTTTCAACATAAATAATCCGCCCAACAGGAGTAATCCGCCTAGAGTAAATACAACAACCATAATAATGGCGGCGATGGTCAATTTTTTCATTGTTGACATTTTCCGCAAACCGGTTGAAGGCGTACCATTTGCCTGCCGCTGAAGCTTTTCTTCGCCGCTGACAGCCGCAGTGAGCAGTTCCCGGAATTCATCAATGCTGGCGATCCGTTCGGCGGGATTTTTGCAGCAGGCCATGCAGATGACTTGATTCAGGCGCTTACTGAGGCCGAAACTGATTGCTTCCGGCAATAACGGGAAATCGTCAGGCGGCAATCCGGTCAGCGCGCAATACATGACTTTACCGAGGGCATAGATATCATATTGACAGTTTTTTTCCGCGGAAGAGTCATTTTCGCTGAGCAGCTCTTCCGGAGGAATGAAGCCGAGGGTTCCGGCCAGGCTCATGTTGGAATCCCGTCTGGCCACAAAGCCGATATCGCTCAACTTCGGAACTCCGTTGATGAAAATGATGTTGGCCGGTTTGATGTCGCGGTGAATCAGCCCGGCCTGGTGCAGCGCGCCGATCCCGTTCAGGAGGTGCTGGGTCAGTATCACCAGTTGGTCGGAGGCAAACGGCCCGTTCGCGGCTAACCGGTCAGCCAGGGTATCCGCATAATACGGCGTTCCCGGTTCGGCCAGGTTGTCGGCCAGTTCCATCGTGTAAAAGAAATACTTTTCGTCTTCGCCGACGTGCATGATCTGGATCAGATTAAGATGAGAACTGATTAAACGGCAGTAGTTTTTAATGCCGTTGAATTCGCGCTGCCAGCCGGTCCCGTATATTTTTTTGGACACGATTTTTATGGCCAGCCGCCTGCCGCTGATGTCTTCCGCCTGCCATACTTCGCCGTACGCGCCGCAACCGCAGAAATCCCGCAAGATATAGTCATGGAATTGCTGGTCGGTCGCAAACGCGCCCATAAAGCCGGGGCCGAAGTGTTTTTTATTGCTGTCCTCTTCCATAAATAAATACCTATCCTCAGTAGTAAATTTAGAAATCATTCTCCGGAAAGCGGTTTTAATTTATTTGCATTGTCGTCCGCGGCTTGCTTCAGGCGGTCCAGTTTACCGCGCAATTCGTCCAGCAGGACATCGTCCTCTTTCAGGGAATCCAATAGTTTATGGCAGGAACCGCAGTTTTTCAAATGTTCCGTGCATATTATTCTGGAAAACAAGTTCATGTCGCTGTTGCGGTAACAGTCCAGTTCTTCGCGTGTATAATGTCTCATAGTTCTGCCTCCAGGTCGGAAATGATCTTCTTCAGCAGTTCCACGCACCGGTTCTTGGCGATGTAAACCGCATTGACTGAAATATCCAGGAACTTTGCGGCCTCCGCGCTGGTTTTCCGATGCACCCCATAGAGGATGAAGGCCTGATAAGTCGCCGGTTCGACATAATTTTTCAGTTCCGTCATGGCCATTTTCATCAGATGGGCCCGCCACTCTTCGCTCCATGCCTGTTCCAGAACATTGATCTGTGAGAAATCGTTGTCGCAGATCGGCACTTCCTGGTTATTGCGCTTGCGCAGGATGCGGGCGATCTGGTTGTTGATGATCTTTTTGATGTAATCGCGGAACCGACCCTTGCTCCGGTCATACAAAAATTCCCGGCTGCCCTTGAAAATTTCGGACATGACGATTTGCACCAGGTCTTCCTTTTCGGTCGGCTTAAGGTCAAAATCCTGTCCCCGCAACAGGATCAGCGGCCGGTAAGCCGTGTAAAATTCGTCCCAGGAGATTTCATCACCCTCCTTGATTTTTGCCAACAGACTTTTACGTGTCGTGAATGCCATATTCCCTCATTATACTAAATTTCCCGCATAGCATTATCTTAATATTGTCTTGCAGCCGATAGTAAGCAATAGCATTCCAGTTAAAATCATGAGAATACCCGGCCGCGAAATCCATGGTTAATCCTCTTCTATTAAATGCAATGTATCAGGACCGGCATCAGCTTTTGCATACTCCTGTCCCGCTGCCTGTGCATCCGCGCCCGGTCCCGCGGTTTCGCGGCATTGTTCAAGCGCTTTGGCCCGGTCCAACTGTTGTGAATCCTGCACGGCGGCAAGCATTCCCGCGGCTAAGATTCCGGCATTGCTGAATTTCATACTCCTGTTTCCCCTATGGCAATTTTATTTATGGCCCTCTTCATAATTACTCTGACTATATACTAATTGGCACATCATCCCGCATTTCTTTCACCATTTTCGTTTTTTTTCGAAAAAAAATGCGTTTATCGGCAAAAGATTGTAACGGCTGTTGAAAAAATGGCTTTTTTTTTAAAGGGAGGATGATTTTTTTACTTGGTTCATTATAATAAACATATTGTTTGTTTTATTAAATATGATTTGGCATTTTTGGGAGACATTTTAAAATGCATATTAATTCGAGATTCGGACATATGGTGCAGGATTATTACCTTGGCCAAGTCCGGAAGATATCGGCGAAACGGAAAAAAGTTCTTGCCGGGATAAAAAATCCCTTGCAGGCTAAACAATACATCGAGTCAGTCCGCAAAAAGATCGCCGCGGCATTCGGCCCGTTGCCGGAGCGCAACCCGCTTAATGCCCGTACCGTCGGCATTGTCAAGAAAAACGGGTTCACGATTGAAAAGGTCATTTTTTACAGCCGCCCGGATTTTCCCGTAACCGGCAATTTGTATCTGCCGTCCGGCGTCAAAGGCAAAGTTCCGGCGGTCCTCGGGCTTTGCGGACATTCCCAGACCGGCAAAGCCGAACCGGCCTACCAGAGCTTCTGCCAGGGACTGGCGCTTAAAGGATATGCGGTTTTCATCATTGATCCGGTCAGCCAGGGGGAACGTTATCAGTTTCTCCATACCCCTGACGCCGAAGATATTTCCGGCAGATGCTGCGATGAACATAACATGATAGGCAGGCAGTTGCGGCTGACCGGTGAATTTTTCGGAACCTGGCGGGCCTGGGACGGAATCCGCGGACTGGATTATCTGTTGAGCAGGCCGGAGGTCGATGTTTCCCGGATCGGCGTCACCGGCAATTCCGGTGGCGGCACCCTGACCTCTTATGTCAGCGCCCTGGATGACCGGCCGACAATGATCGCGCCCGGCTGCTTCATCACCACCTATCTCCGCAACCTGGAAAACGAACTGCCGTCCGACTGCGAACAGATTCCGCCGGACATGTTGAAATACGGGCTGGAGATGAGCGACTTGATTATCGTCCGCGCACCCCGCCCGGTGATTATTTTGAGTCAGCAAAACGACTTTTTCGATCCGCGCGGAGCCCGTGAAGCCTACGAAGACGTCAGACATATTTACGCCCTGCTCGGCGCCAAAGATAACGCGAGGCTGGCAATCGGGCCGGACAGCCACGGTTATACTCTGCCTAATCGCGAGGCTATGTACAGATTTTTCAACGAATTTGCCGGGGTGAAAAAAGATGACAGGGAGCCTGAGTTTAAAGCCTGTGAAACAGTCGAACTGCAATGCGCCCCCGAAGGGCAGGTCAGCAATCTGACAGGCAGCAAACTGCTCCGCGGCTTAAATTTGGAGAAAGCAGCGATGTTGAAGGCGTCCCGCAAAAAGATCGTGTCAAAAGACGACTTGAAGACTGCGGTACTGAAAAAACTTGCCATTAAAATTCCGGAATCGGTTCCAGAGCACCGGGTATTGCGGCTGGCGGCCTACAACTCAACGCCGCCGTATATCTTTTTCAACCGCTTCGCCGTCGAAACAGAGCCGGGCATCACCGCGATATTAAATCAGCGCTGCGGCAGAGATTTGTACCATATTCCAGTCGCGGACAAGGCGGTGCTTTACATTCCGCACCTGTCGGCCTATGAGGAACTCAAAGACGGACTGGAACCGGGCCTGAGCTCAGATACGGATTCGTTGATGTTCGGACTGGATGTAAGAGGCATTGGCGAAACGACTCCGCTCACCTGCAACATCTGGGATGAAAACTTCTTTTCCCCGTATAATTATGACTATTTTTACGCGGCTCATGGCATCATGATCGGGAAACCGTACCTTGGCGGAAAGGTTCTCGATGTGCTTGCCGCGGCAAAGTTGTTGAAAAGCAGCGGCATTAAGCAAATTCATCTGGTTGGCAAAGGACAGGGCAGTCTGGTCGCCGCTTTTGCCGGTTTGCTGTCCGATGACATAAGCCGGGTAACGCTGTTCAACGCGCCGTTCGCCTATGAGGAAATGGTGCTGTCGCCGGTAACCCGATGGCCGCTTTCCTGCATGGTTCCCGGAATTCTGGACACGCTGGATTTGCCGGATGTGTATAATGCGCTGGCCGGGAAAAAACTGAGAATAGCCGCGCCGTGGAATGCCTTGTTTAAACCGTTGACCAAGTCAAAAATCAACGGCCTGGTCAAGCAATATTCCATAAAAGAAACAGTCGCCATCAGTTGCAATGCCGGCCTTTAAAAAAAACGAATATCCAATATTCAACAAGGAATATCCAACTGATGAAGGGAAGGCGGAATACAAAAGACCATCATCGCGATTTCGATCTGCAATGCCGTTTCATAAATATTGATTCAGCCTTCAACCAGACTTTCTCCGCTGCTTAAGGAAACCGACGAGCCAATTGCAATTTTATTCAAGAGCATAGATGCCGGCGAGAAAAAGCAAGAGCGATAACGGTATTATTTTTACCTTGAATGTTGGATATTCTCCCGCTCCAGCGGGATCCCGCGGCTGCGGGACGGATATTGGATATTCAAATTATTTGACCGCTAAAAAAAGATACGGTTATTTATACAGAAAACGACCCGCGAATTCAGGAGAAGAGACATAAAAATGTTCCGTCCGGTCAGAATGCTTCGGTAGTGTATATGACAATTTGCTGAGCGGCATCGCGGCAGGCCATCTGGATGCCGCGCCGGCGGTTGGTTTCCACGTCGGCTTCAACCTGATAATTAGTCGTGCCGCTAACAGTCCGTTTGGCAACCAGCGGGTCCTTGCGGCCGGGAATAATAACGGTAAATTCAACCTTGACCGTCGCGCTCCATTCGGCCGCCTGATAGGTCTGCCCGTTGTTATATGAGGCGGACATGGTTTCCGCGGTGACGACGTCAAGTATCCTGGCATAGACAATGCAGTCCGCCGTTCCCTGTTCTTTGATTTTAAACGAACCGTCAAACATGAACTGATCGCAGAGCATGCCGCGCATGTCCGCCGCCGCATTATAGGCGAGCGATTCGTTGACAACCGGCGCAATGGCAACCGTCGTTACCTGAGGGTGCGCGATGCTGCCCATATGATAACCGCAGCCGCCGGCGAAACCACCGGCCAGAACAAGCGCCGAACAGACCAATATTGAAAACAGCCTGGACATTGAAATCATCTCCTTATTTACTTGCTTTTTCATCTTTTTTGCCAATTCCGAGATCCCTGATCGGAAGCAGCCATTTGCCGTCACTGTTTTCAGGGACGACCATAATCGGCGACGCTTCCGGCGGAATCGGGATTTGCTTGAAACTCTGGTTTCGGCTTTCAACTTCCGGGCGGAAGCCTTCCGGCACATAAGTTTTATCAATCTTCGCCAGCATCGTTTCCGATTTATCCGCCTCTAGCGAATCGGGATATTGTTTAAGCACATCATTCAGGTAGCGTTCCGCCGGTTCCGTCCTGCCGATCCGCTGATAAAATTTGGCCATGCCCAACAAACGCTGGGCGTTGATGTCTTTGGATTTCAGCAGGCATTTTTTGACAAAATCGCCTTCCGGCGCTGTAGGATATTTGGTTAGAAAAGCATTGAATATTTCCAGCGCCTCGCGGTTGTACTTGCCGTCGCCGTCGCCTTTCTGGGAGAGCTGGAATAACGCATTGCCGAGCTCAAGATACGCATATTTGCATTCCGGGCTGTCCGGATGCTGCTTGATGATTTCCCGCAGGAATTCCATTGCCTTGTCAACTTTGCCGGTCTCAATCAGCAATACCGCCGCCCGCAATTTGGCCTGGGGCGCATTGCTGGCAAAAGGCGCATGCTTCAGCGCTTTCTCATAAATTTCAATCGCCCGGTCCGGCCCGGTCAACCATGGAACCCAGCGCAAAGCCCAGAATTCCGGGTCGCGGTAGCCGTGATAATATTCATCGCCGATCTCGTATTCGCGGTCCACCATTTTGGGAAAGTCGATAAATGAAGGGTAATAATTGAGCAGCCGCTCAACGCATTCGAATTCCTTGTAATACATTTTGGCCTGGCGGTAGCTGTTGACGGTCTCCTTCAGCGCCTCGGCTTTCAGCGACGCGGAGTCGGCCAGCAGTTCGGCGGCAAGAAATTGTTTGGCGGCCGGATAGTATTGTCCGGCGGCATATTTCTCCAGCCCTTCCTGATAGGCGGCATTGGCGTCGGTATCATTGGCCTGTAGAGCGGAAAAAGCGGCGGACAGCAGAAATGAAAAAACCGCGATGCGGCAGAAGTTGAGTTTTTTCAGCACAAACAGCTTCATTCAATAGTTTTCCGTGTTAAACGATATATCAATTCCGGCTTAATCTAACCGCAATCCGCGAAATTCCAAATGCCTTAACCTGATTGCCGTCGCTCTTTTGAAACTCTTTTTAATCCCGCAGGCACGGGAAGGCACAGAGACACAGAGAAAACATAATTTCCGGTTTAAATCCGGATTCCCGTTTTCCGCTTTTCTCGTTTTCTTCTATAATCTTTTCACCCGTTCCGGGTTTTTAACTTTAGAACTTTAGAACTTTAGAACTTCCCATCAATCCGGAACTGTTACATCAGCTTGAATCCGGGCAGGTCCTGAACGTCGATAAAGCCGGCAACTTTCCCGCTGCCGCTGGTAACGACTATGGAATTTATTTTCCGGTCTTCCACGACTTTCAGCGCCTCAACCGCCAGCGCGTCGGCGCAGACAGTGATCGGGTGTTTGGTCATTACCGATGCAACTTTCTGGTTCAGGATGCCCATATCTTTTTCCGCGTTGCGGCGGAAATCACCGTCGGTGAAAATCCCCAGCAGACTGTTGCCGGAGTCAACCACGATTGCCGAACCGCATCTGGCCTGGGTCATGCGAAACAGGGTTTCCTTGACGGTTGCGTCCGGCGAAACCAGCGCCAGGCGTTCGCCGCTGCGCATGATGTCGCTGACCAGCATGGTCAAGCCGCGGCCGATCGCGCCGCCCGGATGGAGACGCCCGTAATCCTCTTTCGTGAAGCCGCGGGTATCCAGCAGCACCAGCGCCAGCGCATCGCCCAGGGCCAGCAGCGCGGTGGTGGTCGTCGTCGGGGCCAGATTGAACGGGCAGGCTTCCTGCGGCACGGTCATTTCCACCACCAGCGAACTCAACCCGGCCAGACTCGACGAACTGGACCCGGTAATGGCGACTATTTCAAGTCCGAGCCGCTTGGCGGGGTTCAGTACCGCCAGCAGTTCTTCGGTTTCTCCGCTGTAGCTGAGCGCGATCAGAATGTCGTTTTTCTGCATCATGCCGAGGTCGCCATGCAGCGCTTCGACCGGATGCATGAACACCGCCGGGGAGCCGAGACTGGACAGCGTGGCCGCGATTTTCTTGCCGATATAGCCGCTTTTGCCGATCCCGGTCAGCACCAGTTTGCCGCCGCGGTCAAGCGTTTCGGAACACTTGCCGACCAGTTGCTCAAAACTTTCGCCCAGGTTGTCCCGGACTGTTTTCAGCCCTTCGATTTCTATATCAAAGACCTCTCTGGCCTTCTGGATTATTTTACTCATTTTTGCGCTGTTCCCGCAGTTAATTTCTTAAAATTTCTATATTTTAAACGTTTATTAATGTCTGGAGCTATATTTATGCTTTCCCATTCTCTTTTTAACCACAGAGGCACAGAGACACAGAGAAAACATGATTTCCGGTTTAAATCCGAATCCACGCTTTCCATTTTTCCAGGTTTCAATTCTTCAACTTCCGCACTTTAGAACTCTAGAACTTTAGAACTTCCCATCAATTGTCTTTTGTCTTTGCCACACAAACTCCTAACTCCCAACTTCTAACTCCTAGCTCCTAACTCCTAACTCCTAGCTCCTAGCTCCTAACTCCTAGCTCCTAACTCCTAACTCCTAACTCCTAACTCCTAACTCCTAGATTCTGTCCCAATAATATAGCACCGAAACAAAGAATTCCGAACTTTTTAGTATCTTTGTTTTAGACTTTTATGTTTTAAAAGTTTTTAAAAGTGGTGTTATAAAGTGGTTGTTTATCAAATAGTTGCGTCAATAAACTACCTTTCGTTTTTAATTCTGTTCCATTGTTTCCTGAATTTCTGGTTTCCATTCTGAATCCTGAATTCTGACTTCTGAATTCCCTGTCTTTTGGGCTTGTCCGCCGTAGGAGGGTTGCGGGCAAAGCCCGCCTTAGATTCTGCATGACCGGATATCGGTGACAATTATGCCGCGGGCGCCGATCTGGTGCAGTTCGTCCATGATGCGGTTGCTTTCCTTGCGGAGAATCATGGCTTTGACCGCCGTCCAGTCCGGATTGCTCAGCGGGGAAATGGTCGGAGACTCGATGCCGGGGGTTATTTTACAGGCGGTTTCCAGATGCTCGCGTTCGATGTCATATTCAACCATGGCATAGGACCGCGCCACCAGGATTCCGCGAATCCGCCCCAGGATCGTTTTAACTTCCGGTTTTTCCGCGGCTGCGGCGCTGCGGGCGATCATAACGGCTTCCGACTGCATGACCGGGTCCCCGACAATCTTCAAGCCGGCTTCCTTGATGGTATTGCCGGATTCGACCACATCGGCAATCACATCGGCCACGCCGAGCTGGACGGAAACTTCCACGGCCCCGTCCAGACGGATGATGGTCGCATGGATTTTTCTGCGTTTAAGGTCGGCGGCGACGATTTCCGGATAGGAAGTGGCGATCCGCAACCCGCCGAACTGGTCGGGTAGCAGAGCCGACACTTTGGGAACCGCGTACTGGAACGAGGAATGTCCGAAATTCAGCGCCTGTATTTCCGCCACATCCGCCAGGCTGTCCTGGGCCAGATCCCGGCCGGTGATGCCCATGTCCAGCACTCCGTTGCCGACATACACGGCGATATCACGGGGACGCAGAAATACAAATTCGATGCCGTTGTTCTTGTCGGCAACAACCAGTTCGCGCCCGTAGCGGACGCATTTATAACCGGCCTCTTTCAGCAGTTCGACGGAACCGTCGGACAGCGCGCCTTTGTTGGGTATGGCGATTTGCAGCATTTTTCAACTCCGCGCCGTTATCAGTTTAAACGGCGTCATTATTATTAATTGCTATAGATATTTGTAAACGTCTTTGAGTTCCAGTTCATTCGCCAGCATCATCACCTGCAGATGATAAAGCAACTGGGAGATCTCTTCGGCGGTTTTCTCTTTGCCTTCATATTCCGCGGCCATCCACACTTCGCCGGCTTCTTCAATGATCTTCTTGCCGATGGCGTGTTTTCCCGCCGACAATGCCTTTACCGTTCCTGAATTCGGGTCTTTCAGCGCGGCTTTCTGTTGCAGTTCGGNAAACAAGCTTTCAAATGTNTTCATTCGGAAATAGTTCCTTGACTGTTATTTCTTTATATTCAAACAGATAATATATTTTAATTCCAGGCAAAATGCAAAAAGCGATACCGGATTACCGTCATAAAAATGGGTTCTGAGCAGAGAGCAGCCAGAAGTCAGTAGTCAGGATTCAGAATTCAGAATAAATCAAGACAAATTCATTCTGGACCCCACTGCACCTCATTCTGGACACCGCATGAACAGCCAGAAGTCAGTAGTCAGGATTCAGGATTAAGAATAAATCAAGACAAATTCATTCTGGACCCCACTGCACCTCATTCTGGACCGCACTCCGAGACTTTGGATGCCCATTGAACATACACCATCCCATATATTCCCATTATTCCCATCGTTTTTTGCCGATAGCATCGCGCATTTCCGAGATTTTGGACACACTGCGGCTTGCCCGCACTTGAAGTCCCGCGACTGCGGGATCCGTGGCAACCTTTCCCGAACCCGGTTATGACGGAGCATAACCCTTCATTTTGGACACCCGTCTCGCACATTCTGGACAGCCTCCTGCACATTCTGGACAGCCGTGTGCAGAATATTTCCGAGCCGCTGGATAGTCATTGAACAGAGCGTTTTTCATTTTCAACTTTCAACTTTCAATTTTCAATTTTCAATTTTTCTCCGCACTCCGAGACTCTGGAGACCAATTCAGCACAAACGGTTTCCATTTTCTTCTATAATCTTTTCACCCGTTCCGGGTTTTTAATTTAACATCTGCGTTCATCTGTGTCATCTGTGGATCACTCCGAGATTCTGGACACCCGTTGAGGCTGTTGTTATTTTGTTTTCTAATTTTCAATTTTCAATTTTCAATTTTTCTCCGCACTCCGAGACTTTGGCGGCCCATTGAGCGGAGCCATTTTTACTTTGTTTTCGCATTTCTAACTTTAGAACTCCCGCACTTTAGAACTCCGCACTTCCCCACCGCACTCCGAGACTTTAGATAGCCGTTGAACGGAACCATTTTTAACCACGGAGGGCAGGAATACACTTCACCATGAAGGTATTTTTAAACTTCAATTTCTTTACGTCCTTCATGGTAAAATGGTTTTCCGGTTCCCTTTCAGCACAATCCTTTTCTTCCACGAATTGCTCGAATGGACACGAAAAAAACCGAATTCGTGACAATCAGTGTAATTAGTGGATAGAAAATCCCCCATTTTAAAATTTAAATCAAAGTCTACATATATGGAAGATTTGTCAATCAAATGACGTGCAAATAGTTTAAAGTTAGGATGTTAAATCAAGTTTTTTGAAGAAATCAAACAGGGCTCGGCCGCCGGATGGACAGGATTAACAGAATTTTTATTATAATTCGTTATCTATTTAGCCTGTTTCAATGCCTGGCGTTTCATCTCCGGCAATTGTAGCAAGGAGGGGGACAATTTATCCCTCCCCTTTATGCGTTGTCCAATATATCGCCTTTTTCTGCCGGTCATCTATTTTCAACTTGGATCTCTCAGTTATTTTTCAAAGCGTTACAATTTGTAACGGTTTCATCGTCTGTTTCGCTCATATTTTTTACTTCCGGCAACTTCCCGCTAAATGCTTTATCCCATATCGGATTTTTCAGCCTATCATCATACATCGCAAAAGCCTTAACGATTCAAAAACACAAAAACTAAAGTTCGGCACTGACTATCTGATAGGTTTTACCATCTGAGGCAGTTGTTTCCAAAATGGAACTAACTGAATTTTCATTATACAACGGATTGAAATCCGTTGCTACAACATCGGGCGTTCCTACGGGACACATTAATCCCTATTTCATCTGTTCGGAATTTCCGAACAGTTGAAATCTTTACGATTTTGCTGAGGTCAGCAAAATGATTCGGAATTGACGCGATAACCCACGGCAATAATTGCTTCCAGTGAATAACAGGTAATTGTCCGGGTAACTTCACGATTGCCTTCGGTTTGAACTACCGAGAAATCCTCGGCAGTTGCCGCCTCATCCAACTCTTGTTCCCTGTAGATGTTTTTCAAGTGAAGCGAAATATTGTCGGGGGTGCAATCGAACAGCTCCGCCATCCGTTTTTGCGAAAGCCAGATATTCTCATTGGCATACATTACCTCGATATTGACTTTGCCGTCCGGGGTTTGATAAACCGTAATTTGATTGTTTGGCAGTTTTTTTGATTTACTCATTTTTCCATCCCGCGTTTTACCGCAACATAACTGTTTCGTTCATATCTTTACCTCCGGCAACTTCCCGCTAAATGCTTTCTCCAATATCGGATTTTTCAACCGAGCATCATATGTTACACGATCCTTAACGATTCGAAAACACAAAAGCTAAAGTTTGACACTGACTGTTTTGACACAGACTGTTATAAGATTTTTGTGTTATAAGATTTTTGTCCCAATGTCACGCAAAAAAATTAGTAATTATTGCATGTTTTGAGATTGTAACATCGCTAGAACATAATATATTTTATGTTGTTTCCGAGTAATATGATTTGCAAGATGATGTAAACGATTGTGAAATAAGCAGAAGTCGGAATTGAAAGAAAATTCAATCAATCATTACCAAAATCTGGCAATTAGAGGGATAAATGGTAGAACAAAAAACTAAAAAAATTGAGACTCGCAAAGAACGTCTTTCAGGGTGCAAAAAGTGTTCAAATCGCGAAGCCAGAGATGAAAACTCGGAAGATGGTATCTGCAAATACAATAAATCTACTCTAGATGACTTACCAATTCGTTGCGTCGGTGATTGGGCTAATGATAAGATATATTACCTTGTTCAGTATTTCGGTATTTTTGCTAACGGCATGAAAAACAAATGGAGTGGAAATTTACGCTATATCGAGCTTTGCTCGGGACCCGGACGTTGTAGTACACGGGATGGATACGAACAGGATGGAACAGCGCTGGCAATTTTAAATCATGAAGCATTTCAGCATATTGTTGATGCAATTTTTATTGATTATAACTCAACTGCTGTAGACACTTTAAATCAGCGCATCAGAAACCTCGGAAAATCAAACTCTGCCAGAGCGGTTCTTGGAGATTATAACTATCCTGATACAATAGTTAATGCTATGCGTGATAAACCGTTTAATGGTTTGACCTTGTGTCTCATTGACCCCACAGCGTGCTCAATTCCTTTTGCAACAATAAAAGCTATTGCGGCAGAGGCTCAAAATAGGTGCGATTTTATAATTTCGTTCTTTGATAAAACCGATTTTCATCGCAATTCAGTAATGGCAACACTTGAACCAAGCCATGTCTCTATGCAGCAGCGATATTTAGATTTTCTAGGGAGTCGTGATTTTTTCACAACACCTGAGGTTATTAACGCCGCCAGAGTTGGCAACCATAGAATTTTATCAGAATTGTTTTTAAAAGAATATCGAAAAAGTCTGGATGATTTAGGATTTTCTTTTCAGGATATTGTGCCGGTTAGTCGTTTTTATCAACTGTTGTTTGCGACCAGACACGAACGAGGAATGCATTTTTGGAAAGAAGCAAGAAAATATAGTCCTAACGGACAAGCAGAGTTCTCTTTTTAATGAGGTGAAAATATGAATGTAATTTATGAACCTAAAGGCAGGGCGAGGGAATATTCTGAATTGGCTTGCAATCTATACTTAGGCTGTACGCATGGTTGTCGCTATTGTTTTGCGCCAGCCTGTATGCGCTCCACAGCCCAAGCTTGGCACACCAAGGTTGAACTTAGAAAAAACGTCATTTCACTGTTTGAAAAAGATGCCGCAAAGCTTATGGGAGATTCGCGCCGAATTCTGTTTAGCTTTCTCAGTGATCCGTATCAACCGCTGGAAAGAGAGAAACGTTTAACGCGTCAGGCTCTTGAAATAGTTGGTCGCTATCGTCTAAAAAGCCAGATTCTTACGAAAGGCTGCGCAAAACTTATCCGTGAAGATTTACCATTAATGCGACGGGTCAAAACTCAATTAGGGGTAACGTTATGTTTTGTTGACGATAGTATGCGTAAAAAATGGGAACCTCAGGCCTCTTCGGTTGATGATCGTCTTCAAATATTAAAAGAAGCTCATGCTGAAAAAATTTACACATGGGTCAGTTTGGAGCCAGTAATTGATCCGGAACAAGCATTGGAAGTGATTAGAAAAGCAGCACCGTATGTTAATTTTTGGAAAGTCGGAAAACTAAATCACATGAAAGATGATGAAGCAAGAGTTGACTGGAAGAAATTTAAGCAGGACGTCGAGACTCTATTAACTGGACTTGGTGCAACTTTTTATATTAAAGATGATTTGAGAAATATTTAATTACAATGTTAAGCATTTTTACGTGTCGGGTGTTTCTGTAGAACACGATAAAAGTCAGAAAAGCAATTTAAATCGTGTTTTTGACGTCTTTGAGAATTTTGCAACTTTCTCTTTTTAAAGCCTGGATAAATATGTAAAAATAATATAGCAATTTGTTGTCTTAATACTTAAGAGGTAAACATGTGCGCTAGAGAATTCCGAACAACAGAAAGTTATGATGCTGAACGCGTCACCCGCGACATGATTTTGGGTTACCTACACAATAGAAGCTTTCGTGATCTTCGCGATGAACGTAAATTTCACGGGAAAGTTGAATCACAGACGATTCATGCAACAGCGTCCAGTGGCGAGAGACTCGTTATGCGGGTTCGTTTGTGCTGGAGGAGGAAGCAACCATCAGATACGTATTCGGCATCACAAATACTGCCTAAAATCAAAAACAATGATTGGGAGGGGACTCTTCAGACAAAAATCGATCGCGAAATTGCCGAAGGCGTGACACATACTCTGTTTGTTCAACGTGAGATACAAGGACACATAAGCTATGCAGTGTTGGTTCCTCAAGCGAAACTTTTGGAAATTTGGTGTGCTCAGAGAGATGTTAGTAAAACTCTGATCTCAGCGGGAAAACTTGGCCGTAAAAAGAAGAATCATGCGATGAATGGCTCAAGTCCCACGCTTTGGCTAAATGACGATAAGGCACCCACAGTAACGGAGGTGCTTTGGAAGCACCCAAGCATACTTAATATCGCCAAGTTGAACTTAGAAGAAATTAAGACGGTTAGTTCGGATGATACATTTGACGATTTACAAGGAATTGACTATTCGCTCTTCGGGAGCGACGGAGGGGCGGTAACCGTCAATAAAAGGTCTAATGTCAAACGAGACCCCCGTGTTAGAAAAGCTGTTATTATACGGGCACAGGGAAAGTGTGAACGAAGTGAATGTGGAGCCAGTCGGGGCTACCCAGGATTTTTGGATGTGCATCACATACTTGGTGTTGAGAAGAGTGACCGCGTTTGGAATTGCGTTGCCCTTTGTCCTAGCTGCCACAGAGAAACACACGCGGCACCAAATCGGGATGAAATCAATACCGTTTTGCTGAACTTGGTAATATGCTATAAGAGGTAAAAGTCGGTTGTAGGCCGAGGGCAACCAGTGTTGTTATAATCTTCCGTGAACCGTGAGAGAGCCTAACGCCAGACAGGCGTTTTCAATAAATTAATTTTTGTATTTTTTAATAACAAACTGTCAAATAAAGGTTCGGCTGGAAAATTTGGAGTTGTCCGGGTTTGCCCACTCGCAAACAAAATTTAGTTTTTAATGCGGCAATAATATTATGACGAGATTTAATAATTTATAACTGAATGCCAAGTTGCATACGCAACCTAGCAAATGCTGAAAGTTGCATTTTAAGGTCGAATTTATGCGGGCCCGAATAGACTGCGCCGATTCCTTACGGATTGATTTTTCATTCCTTACGGTTCAGTCTTTGTCGGCATTTTTGCCTGTTTGTTCCAGGAGAATTTTTTCGCGGAGCATTAATGCCGCGCCTCTGGCGGTGGCGTATTCGTCGAGGGCGGATATTTCTATCGCCAGCTTGTCCGCCGCGCCGGGCATGCAGCGCAACGGCAGTTCCCGTTTAATGGTGTCGGTAAGAATATTGCCTAAGCCGGTAAGTTCGCCGCTCAAGACGATCATGGACGGATTCAGCAGCGTCACCACGGTGGAAAGCGCATTGCTGATTTTGCCGCTGATATCATACGCCAGCATGATGGCGGCTTTATCGCGCCGCGCCAGTTCACAGAAAGTTCCGATTGAAAAATTTTCCGTTTTCAGGGCGGTGTTGACCCCGTTATTGATAAGTTCCGCCACGCGGCGTTTGAGTCCGGCTTCGCCGGCGATGGCCTCCAGACAGCCGCGGTTGCCGCATTGGCATAACGGGCCTTCCGGCATGATGACAACATGGCCGATTTCCATTCCGCGGCAATTGTCTCCGACGAAAAGCGCGCCGTTTTTGACGAACCCGCCGCCGATGCCGGTTCCCATATCCATGTAAAAAAGGCTTTCCGGCGGTTCCGGGGCCCTGCTGTAATATTCCATATAGGTCCCGACCATGGTTTCCGGCAGGACCAGGCTGTGGCGGAGGCCGGTTGTTTCACGCAGCCAGGTTCCGGTGTTGAAATTTTCCCAGCCGTGGAGATTAACCGCTTTCAGCGAGATACCGTGTTCAATATCGACCAGCCCCGGATCGGAAAAGCCGACGCCGGCGACGATATCCCAGTTGACTCCGACATGATTTTTCAAGGCGGTCAATACGGTTTTGATTTCGTGGCGGCAGTCGTCAAGCCCTTTGCGGGAAAGTCCGGGGGCTTCCGCCGAAGCAATCACCGTTCCGTTTAAATCCGTAATCACGCCAATGGTTTTCTTTAACTGGAAATCAATTCCGAGCAGCCATAAATAATCCATGTTGAACGTTATTGACGGCGAAACGCGGCCGGTTTTCTTGCCTTTCCGCTCCAGTTCCGAAATGATTCCGTCCTGTTTCAAGGCGTCAACTACTTCAAACACCGTTGCCGGGCGAATCCCGGTTTGCCGGACAAAATCCGTTCTGGTCATCTGGCCGCTGCGGCAAAGGCATTTTAAAATTTCCTGCCGGATATATGTTTTCTTGCTCATTTTCAGTTAAAGGCTCCATTATTATGTATTTTTATAATACGTTTATGTATTAAAAATACATAAAAATAGCAAAAAAATCAAGGAATATCTTTGAAAAATATTGAAAAAATTGTTTTTAAGGGCTATAATTTCATTACAATTAATACATTAATCGTAAATAAAACACGGAATTTTATTATGAAAACGGTAAAAATGGGTGAAATGACGGTTAACGAACTTCAGGAATACCTGAAGACCAACCAGACGATTATTCTGCCATACGGGGTGGTCGAGCAGCACGGTTATCATCTGCCGCTGGATACCGACATCCGGAATGCTGAAATCATGGGCGCGAAACTTGCGGAAAAACTCGGTTGCATCGTTGCGCCGACCCTGAATTACTGTTTTTCCGGCGGCATGCTGACCGGCACCATCAATGTAAAACCCAATACCTTTTCCAATCTGGTCGGCGAAATCATCGAATCGCTGGCCTTGCAGGGGTTTAAAAATATAATCGTGCTGCCGGGACACGGCGGCAGCGAAAGCATGTTCCACCTGAAGGAATCGCTGCGCATTCTCAAATGGCTGAATCCCTCGCTGCGCAACACGATGATTATGATGGTCTCACTTTGGGATTTTTCTCCGACGTGGCTGAAAATGTTCAAGACCCGCGATTATCACGCCGCCAACGCCGAAACTTCTTTGATTAAGTATTGGACCCCGGAAGTGGTGCGGGAAAAAGTGGTATTGGACAAACCCGCCGTGGCGGAAATGCTGCGCAATGACCCGGATTCTTATCAAAAGCGCACCTCATTTACCGGCCTGGGCGAAGAAATTCCGTTTACCGAACAGCGCGCCGAAGTAAAAGTCGGAGTGATGGGGTATCCGAAAGAAGCAACGGTTGCGACCGGCAAGAAGATCAATGACGAAATCCTGAAAAACGCGGTTCCGGCGTTGAAAAAAGCCATTGCCACTGCCGCGAAAGCCCGCCGGGACGGAACTGTAATAGAAACTAAAATTAACGATAAATTGAAAATATTATCTCTTTGAAATCTATGGAAATTATCGATTTAACTTTTGAGCCGGGCCGGGCCCCAAGCGGTTTTTTCAAAACTGAGCGCAAGGATGTTTGCCTGAAGTCGCCCGGCATAGAATATACCGGAGTAATTTACGAGTTCAGCATGAGCTCCATGGCGGGAACTTATCTTGATCTGCCCGGACATATCGCGGAAACCGCCGACGGCCAGGATGCGGCGAATTATCCGCTGGAAAAACTGTACCGGCGGCGGGCCGTGGTAATCCGGCTTGATCGCGAGAACGAGTCCGGCGGAGTCACGGCGGCGGAACTGACCCAGGCCTGCCCGGTTGAAATCCGGCCGGGGGACGCGCTGATTGTCAATGCGCTTGGCGACCGTCAGTTCCACGAAATCAACAGCCGTTCGGTATTTTTAGAGCAGGACGCGGTTGAATGGATAATTGCGCGAAAAGTGGAGCTGCTGGTTTCAGACATCTATGAAAGCACGGCGCTGATCGGAGTTTTTTACAAACTTTTTCAGGCGGGAATTTCCACGGTCTGCTTTCCAGTAAATTTGAATAAATTGTCAGTTCCGGAAGTAAAGTTAACTGTGATGCCGCTGCCGGTCCGGGAAGTCACCCAGATACCGTGCAGGGTTATCGCGGAAATATAATTAAGGCAGGCTTTGCCCGCAACCCTCCAGAGGCGGACAAGCCCAAAAGAAGGAATTCAGTAGTCAGAATGAGACAAGACAAAAGACAAAAGACAAAAGTAAAAAGATAAAAGTCTTAACATTAAAAAAGGATTTCTCTGTGTCTGTGGCTAAAAAGAGTTTCAAAAGTAGTCAGAATGGAAACCGGAAATTCAGAAAACATTGGAACTGAATCAAAAAATAGATGGCGTTCATTAACGCAACTACCTGATAAACAGTCAGTTTATGGGGTCAATTTTAAAAACGTTTAAAACATAGAAGTCTAAGGCGGGCGTTGCCCGCAACCCAAAAGAAGGAATTCAGAATTCAGGAGTCAGAATTCAGAATAAAAGGCAGAAGACAACTCCGGAGGAGTGACATATTAATAGCTTAAAAATCCATAAAATAGATTTTAGCTCCAGCGGAGCGACATATTAATAGTCGGAAACCGGAATGGAAAACAGAATCTCAAAAAACAGCATGAACGGTTGCTGCGACGTACAAACTAATGGTGCAAGCCATTGATAGACCGACCGTTTGATATGTCAATTTTAAAAACGTTTAAAACATAGAAGTATAAAACAAAGATACTAAAACAAAGAAACCAAGGAGTCAAAAATGGCAACAGCAAAAAAGATTGACAAGAAGCACATCACCGGCGGCGAAACCGATGGCGGAATCACCAGTTCCTACGCCACCAAGGACGGCGTAAAATTAAAAGTCCCGTACTCTTTCATGGGCACCATCTACGGCAAGGAAGAAGAAGAAGCCGTGCTGGCGGCGATGAAACAGGATACGCTCACGATGGGGCCGAAAACCGCGGAATTCCAGAAAAAATTCGCGGCCATGTGCGGCGTTAAACATGCGTTTGCCGTCTCCAACTGCACCACCGGCATGCATGTATGCACCCAGCTCTTCGACATCAAAAAAGGCGATGAAGTAATCGTCACCCCGAACACCTTTATCGCGACTTCGCTGGTCATTCTGAAGGAAGGCGGGATTCCGGTTTATGCCGATATCGACCCGAAGACCTTCAATATCGATCCGAAAGAAGTCGCCAAAAAAGTGACCAGCAAAACCAAAGCGATCTATGTGGTCCACTATGCCGGATTGATGGTGGATATGGACCCGATCATGGAAATCGCGAAGAAGCACAATCTGCTGGTGCTGGAAGATTGCGCCCACGCCCCGTATGCGGAATACAAAGGCAGAAAAGCCGGTTCCATCGGCGACGTCGGCGTCTTTTCGTTCCACTCGCTGAAGAACATCACCACTTGCGGCGAAGGCGGCATGATTACCACGAAGAATGACAAATTCGCCAAGGGAATTGAAATGCTCCGCTGCATGAATCTGACCCACGAACGGGATGCCGGCGTGAATGAATGGAAGTTCGGCAAAATCACCTGCAAAAAGACTTCCCCGCTGGAATATTGGCTGCCGTCGCATTTTGACGTCAATGACTGGAACGGTCATTGGGGCAACAATTACCGCATGAACGAGATCCAGGCGGCAGTCGGCTGCGTCCAGTTGGATAAGATCGATATGCTGACTGAAAAGAGACGTGAAATCGGCCACAAGATCACTGCCGGATTGAAAGGCATCAAGGGCATTACCCCGGTCTTTGAACCCAAAGAGTGTAAACATGTGTTCCATCTCTACACCGTCTGCGTGGAAGAGAAGGAACTGGGCGCCACCAGGGATCAGTTCATGAAAGTGCTGTACGAGGAAGAAGGCATCCAGACCATTCTGCATTATCAGCCGACGTACCATTTCACCGGCCTGCAAAAGATGGGGTATGATCCCGATCAATGCCAGAATGCCAACTTATTCTTCTACAAGCGTGAAATGAATCTGCCGATGCACCCCAGGCTGACTGACGCCGATGTCAAAAATATGATCAACGGCATCAAAAACGCCGCTGAAAAGGTCAGAACAAAAAAGTAAACTGAAGCCTCGATATCGTTCCGGCGAACCGTGAAAACAACTCCTAAAGGACAGTGAAATGAATAAAGATGAAATCAAACGCGGATTTCGGGCGTTGGGCCTGAAAAAAGGGGACATTGTGCTCCTGCACAGTTCATTGGCCAGCATGGGAAATGTTGAAGGCGGCGCCGAAACGGTAATTGATGCTTTTCTGGAAACTTTAGGTAAAACCGGCACGCTGGTCGTGCCGGTTTTCGGTAAACTCGGAGTGCTCACGGAGGCCGTCAAAGGGCGGCCGGACGCCGTAGTCAGCGACTGTCCCAAAGGCACGGTCGCCGCCATCGGGGCCGATGCGCAAAAAATATGCGTTGACCACTGGAAAGCCGATACGGCTCACGGGGAAAACACGCCTTATTTGAAAATTGCCCAACTCGGCGGCTACGTCTGTCTGCTGGGAGTGGACCAGGACCGGAACACGACCATGCATTCCGTGGAGGCGCTGCTGCGCCTGCCTTACCTCAGTCCGACTTCCGGCGAGGTGCGGACCCCGCAGGGCATCGTGCAGAAAACCTGGCAATATTATCCCGGCCCGCACCGGGATTTTATCGGTCTGGACAAGCTTCTCCGGGCAAGCGGAAAAATGAAGACCGGCAAGATCGGCCGCGCTGCAACCAGATTGATCAAAGCGCAGGACTTGATTGAAATTCTTAGCGAGGCGGGCCGCCGCGATCCGGCTTTCTGCCTCTGCGATAATCCGGAATGCGCCGATTGCGTTGCCCAGCGGGCCGCGATATTCCGCGACTCCATGAGCAAAGAAGACTTCAAACTGGCGGCGTCCGCGGCATTGTCGGGAAGATATGTCCCGGAAATCATCGAGAACCTGCAACGCGCCGGAATCGGCTATGTCGAGCTTGACTTCCTCCAGGGGAAGCCCGCGCATCTGATGCTTGCTGAAAAACTTCAACTCGCAGTCAAGGAGCTTGCCGGAAGCAATATTGCGGTTTCCGGCCTGCGCCTGCCCGGCGTTCCCGCGGATATCAAAAAGACGCTGCAACTCGCCAAAGACTGCGGCATTAACCGGCTGATATTGCCGCTCGGCGCCGATGCCGCCGCCCTGACCGGACAAGCCGAGGCGGAAAAGATTGCGCTTTCGTTCTGCAACTGCGGCGTTACGGGCAGTTATGCCGCCATAATCATGAAAAGTCTGGCGGAGCGCGGAATCCGTGCCGGATTGACTTTCTCGCCTGCGGAATTTGCCCGTTGCGGCGAAAAGCCGTTTCTCGGCACTTATAATTCCGGCAAACTCCGCAAATATATGGACCAGTTGGACATTGAAGACGGCAACTTTGCCGGAATGCCGACCGCCCTGGCTAAAGGCAATGCCGAAATCAAAGAACTGGTTTCCATTTTGCGCTGCGCCGGTTTCAGCGGATTTATGACGCTGTCGGCAACCAACCGCCACCGCGGCAATGTGACGGCCATCGCGACCGAATTCCAGCAGTTGCTGAACGAAATCTGAGAACGGATAACCGCGTTTGGGCTCCGTGTGCAGAACCATTTTAACCACAGAGACACAGAGAAATCCTTTTCTCCATTCAGGCTAAGGACAATAGAAATCAATTCTTGGTGGTGAATTTAAAAATTCTGGTATCGCCGGCTTTTACCTTTTCTTTGAAATTTACTATGACGAAGTTGTCGCTGACATGCCAGGCGCTGACACTCGATACATCCCCGGCAGCTTCCGGAGCGTGAACTTTTTCAGGTAGAAACATAAAGATCGGGCGAATTGATTTCTGGCTTTCAGGATTGAAATCCATCTCTTTTTTAAACTTTACACTTAACGTCCAGGCCGTTTTACCGTCCGCCGCTTTTTCTTTTTTCAAAGCGCATTCATACAGGGCAGTATCTTTGGCCGATGACGCGGGAACTCTGGCCTCCCAGGCGGGGTCGCCGTACATGATGCAAACATCTTTATCATATTCCATATCTTCGTTTTCATCGCCGGATAAATCATTTTCCATGGCCATAATCAATGCCTGATTGATGATGAAAACGCTTTCGGCAAGCGTAAAGTCGCCGCCCCGGTAAAAGAAATAATCCGCCATTCCCCAGCCCATCATGCCATAGTAACTTTCCACGGTATACCCGAAAAACTGGAATACGCCGCCTGAATGCATCCAGGCCAGCGAATAAGCATTGTCCTTATTTTCTATGCAGGCGGTCAGACAATTGCCAATCCCGAGATATATTTTGGGATTAGTTGATTTTATCGGATATACTTCTTCACTGACATAACCGATCAATTTACCGTCTTCAGCGGAAATGCCGGACGGTCCGTCGGGATAATAAGCCAGCCATCCGCCGGAAGTCGCGTGTCCGCTGGTCCAGATGCCGTCAATTTTATTGCTGTTCAGCAGTTCAACCATATCCGGCAAATGATCGTCCGGCGCGTCTTTAAAACTTCCCACCGTGCAACCGGGGGCTTTCGCCTGCCAGTTTTTTCTTTTATCAAACCATTCGCAATAAGCAATCCCGGTAGGCAGTGAATCAATAAACCCCAGCATTCCGCCAAGTCCGTAATTGATTTCAAGTTTTTGTTTGTTTTTGGCTATTTTCAACGCGTCTTTAACAGTCAAGCCGGTAACAATTCCCAGAATCGCTTTGCCATACGGCGCGGAGCCAAGGGTCCGGTTGAACTGGTTGATTTTCTTCACGAACTCCGCCGTTGCGTCTTCCGGCGTTGAAACAACCGCGATATAATCAGGGGAATAGTCCGTTACGCTTTTAGCCAGTTCATCCAGCGATTCTTTATAGGCGAAAATACGCGTGTTCGGATATTTTTCGGCTAATGTCTTGACGACTTTTTTCCAGTCATCATCATTATAAGTGGCTTCTTCCACTACGATTGCGTAATGAAAATTCTTTTGCGCGATAGCGATTGCCCGATCCGGTAAAAAGCAAAAAACACTAAAACCTATTAAAAACATTACATGCTTAATCATTACATTGCCTTCCCGTTTAAATTCATTTGTATGGAAGATAGCCGGAGGCAGAAAGCAAATCAAGAGAATCAGGATAAAAAAACAGAGAAGAGTTTAACGCAAAGACGCGAAGGCGCAAAGAAGAGAGTTTTTTAATTTGGCCCAGCCAAATTAAAAAAGGTCTTTTTTCCCTTTTGCTTTTCTCCGCGATTTTGCGCCTTTGCGTTAAAATTAAGGCTTCCGCAATCAAAACAAGCTGTCGCTTTTGTTTTCCTGAGGAATGAATTCCTCGAATTTTTTGCGCAATTCTTCCAGTTTTGCCAGATAATACGGGATATTTTCATCGCGTTGCGCGGGGGCGTCGGCCAGCAGGCGGCTGTTATCCACGGCGGCGGCTTTCGCCTTGCTGCCGGTAATGTAGAATGAGACCTGATCGCCCCGGCGGTAGTCTCGCTTGGAGGCGATGGCCAGTTCATAGGCGGCGCTGCGGCGCCCTTCCCCGGCAACGCCTTTTTTCTGGTAGTTGTCCAGCGAATCGCTCAGGGTTTCAGTCTTGGCCAACCTGGTCAGCGGCCAGGCGCGTTCTTCAATCGCTACACGGAATTCAGCGGTCAGCGCGTTTATTTTTGCGTGTTCGTTTTTCAGCAGACAGGTAATCAGTTTTTCCATGAAATCGCGCTGGAACGGTTCCAGGCCGCGCGATTTCAGCGCGGCGCCGGTGATGGCGACTTCGCCGTTTTTTTCCAGCAGCGCGTAGTTTTTGCTTTTGTAGCAGAACATGGCCGGATAGGTAGCGTCGAGCTCGACTTCAATGCCCGCGGGAAGAACGGTCTGTATCTTCTTTTCCATGGCGGCGGGATCGGACGCCTCCGCCGGCGGCTGGAAATAAATGCCGTCGGTATCCATTTCAATCACGTTTGCGCCGGATTTATTCAGGAAATCCAGCATCATCGTCAGGATTTCGCGGCCTCTGGCGGCAACCTTTTCCGCCATCGCAAAATCGTTGAACGTGCCCTGCGCGAAACCGAGGTAGCCGTAAAAGGAATTAATCAGCACTTTAAAGGTGGTCTGGAGTGAATTGTAATAATCCTTTTCCGCGGGAGACTTCGCTTTTTTCTCGTCGTCTTTGGCGGAAAGCCGGAACAGCCGGAGATCGTGCAGCAACCTGGGAAAAACCGCAAGCGTGTCGCGTTCCGGACACCATTTTTCCGCCAGAATGATTGACGGATACAGCGAACGGATATCGCAATGCCACACATTTTTAAAGATTCCGGAGTTGAACGCCTTGGTCAATCCGCCTGAAAATGCCCTGGCCGGTTCCGGGCTGGAGAGGCCATGCCCGGCGGCGAGGTATTCGCCGCAGATCAGCGCGTCAATGCAGGTGGCGTTGCCGCGGACGATGCAGTCCTGGTATTTCAACGGAATAAGCTGGGTCTGGAAAAAATAGCTGGGCGAAAAAATATTGCTGATCGCCCGTGCTTCGCGCACGTCGTCCAGCGCATACGCCAGCAGACGCTTCCGGTCTTCCGTCCAGGCGCGGCCGATATCCTTCCCTTCGATATAAGTGCGGTCCGGGGAGGCGACGCCGAAGTGTTTCGCCACATATTTCAAGCCGTAACTGTCCAGATTGCGATGGCTGATATCGTAAAAAATAGTCTGGTGATAGGTGTCAGTGACATGCCTGCCGAATACGTCATAGCGGTCGTAATTAATGGTCCGCTCGGCGGCGTTGAAGCGGGAACTGCGTTTGCGGATCAATTCGCCGCCGCGCCCCAGGGCCAGCTTTACTTTGTGCATTCCGGCGCGGGTTTCGATGAACGGCAGGTCGAACCGGAAAATGTTGTGTCCCTCGATCACGTCCGGGTCGCGTTCGTTGATGATCCGCACAAATTCCTCCAGCAGTTCCTTTTCGGACATTTCCGCGGCGGAAATTACTTTTTCCCAGCCGGTGTTGTCGGAAAAGGTCATGATGATGATCGAGTCGGCTTCGCGTTCGGGGTTGGGAAATTCGAAACCCGGCGTGGTCAAGGTCTCAATATCGAACTGCAAGCGCCGGAGATCGGCAAAATCCATTCCCCGGAACAGCCGGAATCGCGCTGAAATGAGGATTTGCTGAACCGGATCGGAATATATCCGGTAAGATGCGTTCGGCACGTTCAGGGCGTAACCGGTTTTCTTTTTCAGAAACTCCAGCGCCGCCTCGTACCCCTGAATGTCTGGAAACTCGGCCAGGCAGGCGAGCGGGGCCTTACCCTTTAAGCCGGTAATATCAAACTTGCCGTTGAGCCCGTTGAGCAACTTCGGATCGCTGATGATAATAAACGGTTTAAACGGGATTTCCTGCTTGCGGCATGTGTCCTTTTCGCGGATGAAAAGCACGGCGGTATTCTGTTCGCCGGGTTCCACCGCCACCACCTTTTGAAGCGTAGATTCAACCAGTTTGTCCAGTATCATTTTTTTGCTCCTCCTTTAATCATTCACATCGTAAAATTATCATCAATTTTTAAAATTAGAAACCGGAAATCAGGAATTAGGCTGATTTTCTGCGTTCTATTGTTGCATATAAATTTCTTTTTTCCAAATTTAACGTTATATTCATTAGTAACGGTCGTTTTAGAGGCGGCTTATGAGCAGCTTTATTGAATGAATTATATATCAATAATTAAACAGGAGGAAAGTGTTATGAGCGAAAAGATTTTAATAATCAACGGAAGTCCGCGCAAGAACGGAAATACCGCAATCGTAAGCGGATGGGTGGCGCAAGGCGCCGAAGCCGAGGGCGCGTCGGTAAAAATCGTGGACGCCGCCCGCTTGAAATATAAAACCGCCGGCTGCTGTTCCTGTTACGGGTGTCAAGTCTCGCAGCAGTTCCGCTGCGTTATTCTGGACGAGGCGACAGACGTGGTTGCGTCATTCCCGGAATATGATTTAGTGGTTTTTGCGTCTCCGGTTTATTTTTTCGGGCTCTCCGCGCAGATGAAAATGCTGATGGACAGAATGTTTTCACTGTTTAAGTTCAGCGGCGGCAAAACGATCCATAATCTTCAAAAAGTGAACTTCGCTCTTATTTCCACCTGCGGCGGCGAGATGCATGACAGCGGAATTGAACTGGTGGACGAGACCATTAAGAAGATAACCCATTTTATCGGAAAGACGCATAAAAGCCTGCTCATCCCGTCGCTGGTACCCGCTTTCGAAGAGACCGAGAAAAAAGAAGATTTAAAAGCCAAAGCGATGGATTTCGGGAAAAAGCTGGCCAAATGGTGATTTGACCTGAGTTTGAAAAAATAGGTCGGAGGCAGAAATGTTTTTTGAAAATGTATATATTCATATTCCATTCTGCAGCAGAAAATGTGACTATTGCAGTTTCTTTTCTGTTCCCAATCCGAACAAGAATTTGATTGACGCCTATTTAAACCGCCTGGAAGAAGATCTCGCGGATGCCAATCTCTCAATTCCGGTTAAGACCATTTATTTAGGCGGCGGAACTCCGTCACTGCTGTCCAGCCCGCAACTTGAACGGTTTTATGCGATGATCAAAAAGTATGTTCCGCTGCTGCCTTCGGCTGAAATTTCCATGGAGTGCAACCCGGAGACCCTGGACCCGGAAAAAGGCGAAATCATCCTGAATTTCGTCAACCGGCTGAGCATCGGAGTGCAGTCTTTCAACCACAAACTCCGCGTTAAACTCGGCAGGCACTCCAAAGATTCTGAAATTGAAGCGGCATTAAGCAGTTTAAGGGGCCGGCAGATAAAAGATTTCAATATTGACCTGATTTACGGAATTCCCGGGCAATCGCTGAAAGAATGGCAACAGGACCTGGAAATCGCGGCGGCGCATGACATTTCCCACATTTCCTGCTATTGCCTGACCGTTGAGGAAGGCACCCCGCTGGCGATGGCATTTACCGGGGAAGACCTGGTTGACGATGAAATTACGGCCGAGATGTGGAACCTGACCGGCGCGTTTCTGGAATCCAGGAAAATACGCCGCTACGAAATATCAAATTACGCTAAACCGGGCGCGGAATGCATCCATAATATGAATGTCTGGTACGGTCAGCCGTATCTCGGCCTGGGACCGTCCTCGACCTCATTTGACGGCAAAGACCGCTGGACGCAGCCGGCCTCGCTGGAAAAATGGCTGTCCGGACAGCCTCCGGAAATGGATATTATTGATCCGGAATATCGCATGGCTGAAATCTTTATCATCGGCCTCCGGACGGTTGACGGCTGGAATAATAAACGCTGGCAAAATGTGTTTCTGCAGAAAAACATGTATATTGACTGGAGCACAATGCTGGAACGGGCATTCAGGGTAAAGGAGCTTCACCCCGATCTGATGAATGTTTCCGAAGACAATATCAGCCTGACCGAAAAAGGCCTTTTATTCTGGAACACCGCCGCCGAAGCCTGGCTGGGATAACTTCCTGGATTTTTTAACTGAATATCCAATAACGCGTCCCGCAAAGCGGGATCCCGCGGCTGCGGGAAATATCCAATGTCCAAGTTAATTCCAGTCCTTCACCGGTTGGAAATTGAGTGTTGGATATTGGGTGTTCAAATGAGTTCCTCTTGGATTGGCTTGACAGCTATGGGGTTTGTCCTCCGCGGCAACCGTTCATCTTAAAACGAAAAGTCTTTCTTGGAAAAGCGGTATTCCTTGCGGCAGAAATTGCACATGATGGCCGGAGTAGGGCTTTCCTTAAACAGTGCGGCCAACTCGCCTTTATCCAGAACCGACATTGCCATTTTCATTTTTTCAAAAGAGCAATTGCACCTGAAGCCGGGGCTGTTGCCGTAGTCGTAGGAAAGCAGATTTTTGTCGGCGGATAACTCGTCCGCACCGGCGGCGGCCGCCGCCAGCGCCCAGAGTTTCTTTTCAGAAGGCATGCGCTCAACCAGGAGGTCGGCAAATTCCGGCTGACAGATATTTTTCCGGTATTTCTCAAGTTCGACCAGGTTGCAGTCCGGCATGGCCTGAATCATAAAGCCGCCGGCTCTTTTAACCGGATTTTGCGGGTCCGGATTGAATTCGACCGCCGTGCTGAATTCGGTTTCAAGCTGGTCGCTGACGGAAAAGAAAAAGCCGGCGTCCGCCACCGCGTCGCCAAAGGCGGTGCGGGTTTTGCCGGAATTCAGGATTTTTCCCGACTCCGATTTGATGATGGAAATAAAACCGTCTTGTTCGCCGTAAATGTCCTGTTCGGATGAGACTTTATCCATCAAATGCGGTTCTTTAATGATCCCGCGAATGTCACAATCGGCGTTGACGTCCACGATAATCGAAGATACTTTCCCCGGATACTCCCAGCGCAGCGAGTATTTTTCACCTTTATTCAGCAGCGCGGAAACCAGCGCGCCGACCGTCAGCGCGCCGGCAAAAATCTCGCCGGCCACCGGATCCGCGTCATGGATCACAATTCCCCTGGAAACGGTGCCGGTTGTTTCCGCGAACACAAACCGGGCGTTAATATTCCGGAAAGTGCCGCGAATAAGATAATCAGAATGAATCATTTTGATCTCTTAAAAAGCATGGCGGCATTATTGCCGCCATCATCTGCTATTGTACTCTTTCAATCACGATTTCGGGATCAATTTCTTCCCGGAGCAGACGCTCAAGACCGTCTTTTATCGTCATCGTGGCATGCGGACACATGCCGCAGGCTCCGCGCAGACGAACCTGAACGGTTTTATCGGTGATGTCAACAATTTCGAGGTCTCCGCCGTCAGCCTGAAGGTGGACTCTCAATTCATTCAACCGGGTTCTGATTTTGTCATGGAGTTCAGACATTTTTAATCTCCCAATGTTTAATAATAACGTTAAAACTCACAAATATTTTACCATACGAATTTCGATCCGCTCAGTCTTCTGCCGAATTCTGAAAGGACTTCATTTTCTTCACTGATTCCGCCGCGGGCGACAAATGTGGCGCTGAAACGGACGTAATTGCCGACGTCATCCCAGGGAACGCTGCTGATGAGTTTTTCTTTGATAAGCCACTGGCTGAAATCCTCGGCGGTCTCGAATTTTTCGCCGCTGTCAGTGCCTTTCGGCGCTTTTACATAGAGGTAGAACGAACCTTCCGGAACTTTGGCCGGGAAGCCCAGCTTGCAGAGGCTTTCGGTCATGCTCTTCAGGCGGCGTTCGTATTTTTCACAAATTTTCGGCGTGATATTGGCCTGGTCTTTGAGCGCGCAGATGGCGGCCTTCTGGATGGCGGCAAACTGTCCGCTGTCGGCGTTGTCCTTCACAAAAGCGAAAGCTTTGACCGCCAGTTCGTTGCCGCAGACCCAGCTCAGGCGCCAGCCGGTCATATTAAAGCCCTTGGACATGCTGTGCAGTTCGACCGCAACGTCTTTACCGCCCGGCAGCGAAAGAATGCTGAGCGGCTTGCCCTGGAAATTCAGCGGGGCATAAGCGGCGTCGGAAACAATCAGAATATTATTCTGTTTGGCGAAAGCAATCGCTTTGGCAAAGAACTTCTCATCGGCGGAAGCGCCGGTGGGATTGTTCGGATAGTTCAGGTAAAGCAGTTTTGCCCGTTTGCGCTGATCCGCGGTCAGGGAATCCAGGTCGGGCAGAAACTTGTTTTTTTCCAGCAGCGGCAGATTTATCACTTCGCCGCCGAGATATTTCGTCCAGGTGCCCATCACCGGATAGCCCGGCACGGTCATGATCGTAATGTCGCCGGGATTGATGAAACAGGCCGGGAGCAGTGCGAGCGCGGCCTTGCTGCCGATGGCGTGCATGACTTCCGTTTCCGGATTGACGTCGGCGTGATAAAGTTCTTTCATATACTGCGCCACGGCGACCTTGAATTCATCAATGCCGTTATCGGCGTAAGTGCGGTTTTCCCACTGCGCGGCTTCCTTGCAGAGCGCCGCAACCACTTCCGGGAACGCCATATCGTCAGGCTCGCCGATGCCCATATCAATCAATTTCACGCCGGGATGCGCCTTCATGGCGGCGCGTTTCGCCCGCTTGATCTTCTCAAACTTATAAATTTTGGTGTCCTTGCCGAATGACGACCCGCCAAGCCGTTCAGCGAAATTTGATTGTAAGAAACTTTCTTCCATCACTTGCTCCGTTTATTCTTATTAATTTGTCCTTAGCTTTTTTTTAAAAGCGGGATATTGTATATGTTCTGCAAATAAAGTTAATTATAGCATGAATTTGTAATTATTCATCTTTTTAGGAATCAATTTTACAGGAAAAACGGCTTATGAAAAAAATTATTGTTGATAAATATGAATTTGAAGGGTACAGAATCCCGACCCAGTCAGCCAGTATTATTTTAATCAAAGGGAAACACGGATTTCTCGGCTGCGGTTATTTCAATATCGAAACCGCCAATAGACTTCAGGAAACCGTTGCCGTTGTCTCCGGCGTTCAAACTTATGACGACATGCTGAACGCGACCGTGGTCAATGTCAGCGCCGCCGCTGAAAAAAATGGCATCGTCAAGGGCATGTCCGGACGCGACGCCCTGCTGAAAATGGCATAACCCAGGATAAAAAATGAAAGTTGTTGCGGACGACAAGATTCCTTTTCTTAAAGGCGTGCTTGAACCATATTGTGATTCAGTAGTGTATCTGCCGGGCGGAAAAACCCAACCGGAGGACGTCAAAGACGCCGACGCTTTAATCACCCGGACCCGGACGAAATGCAATGAAAAGCTGCTGGCCGGATCGAAAGTGAAATTCATCGCGACGGCCACCATCGGCTTCGATCATTTTGACACCGCTTACCTTGACGCCGCCGGAATCACCTGGACTAACGCGCCGGGCTGCAATTCCAGTTCCGTCAAACAGTATATCACTTCCGTGCTGCTCAATCTGGCGGCGGATCACGGCATTTCGCTGCGCGGCAAAACCCTGGGCGTGGTCGGCGTCGGCAATGTCGGGTCAAAAGTTGCCGCAACCGGCAGAGCGCTGGGCATGAAGGTGCTGCTGAATGACCCGCCCCGCGCTGAAAAGGAAGGGGCCGAACAATTCGTCAGTTTGGAGCGCATCCAGTCCGATTCTGACTTCGTCACTTTGCATGTGCCGTTGACCGAAGCGGGAAAAGACAAGACTTATCATCTGGCGGATGCGGACTTTCTGAAAAAGCTTAAACCCGGAGCATTCTTTATAAATTCCTCAAGGGGCGAAGTTTGCGATAACGCCGCCTTGAAAGCCGCCTTGCAGGCCGGAACCGTTCGCGGTGCAGTGCTCGACGTCTGGGAGAACGAGCCGGAGATTGATCTTGAACTGTTGCGGCTGCTTGATTACGGGACGCCCCATATCGCCGGGTATTCAACTGACGGCAAGGCCAACGGCACGGCCATGAGCGTCGAGGCGCTTTGCCGGTTTTTCGGTTTGAAGCTAAGAAACTGGTATCCGTCAACTGTGCCGGGACCTGACGACCGTGAAATTACGCTCGCGGATCAGGGTTCTTTTGAAAAGACGATGCTGGAAGCGGTAAGCGTCAGTTATGACGTCAAAGGCGATTGTGCCAGGCTTAAAGCCTCACCGGAAACGTTTGAAAAACAGCGCGGCGACTACCCGTTGCGCCGTGAATTCCCTTATTACACTGTCGCCGTCAAAAGCGGTTCCCGTCTGAATCCGGAAATTCTTTCCGCGCTCCGGGAACTTGGTTTCAACCTGAAGGAAGCATGACCAATTATGTTTAACGCAATCATCTGCCGCTATAACGAAATAGCGATCAAAGGCAATAACCGGGCGATGTTTGAAAACCGGCTGGTTGAAAATATTTATGATCTGCTCAAGAATGTCGAAGAGATCAAAGTGTCGCGGGTCAGGGGCAGAATCTGGGTGCAGCATCCGTCAAGACAGCCGTTTGCTGACGGCGAGCTGGATATCATCAAGGAGCAGTTGCCCCGGGCGTTCGGCATTGAATCGTTTTCCCCGGTGATCATGTGCGGGCTGGATATTGAAGAAATATGCACCGCGGTTGACGGCAGTTGCGATTCGTTTGTCCAGGCGGCAATGACGAAAAAGCCGGTTCCCGCTTTCCGTATCCGGGCAACCAGAAGCAATAAAAAGTTTCCGCTGATATCCAAAGAAATTGAACTCCGGCTGGCCAAAGTTGTTGCCATTAAATATGGCGACGGCAAATTGAGAGTCGATTTGACGCATGCCGATGTGACCGTCGGCTGCGAAGTCCGTGACGAATTCGCATTCGTCTTTTATGAGTCATTTCAGGGACCGGGCGGATTGCCGGTCGGCTGCAATTCGCCGGTGCTGGCGCTGCTGTCCGGCGGCATTGATTCGCCGGTTGCCTGCTATATGACGATGAAGCGCGGCTGCCGGGTTGACTACATCACCTTTCACAGCGCGCCATATACGCCGCAGGTTACGATTGACAAAGTAAAGCGGATTGCCGTCGAATTAAACCGTTTTCAGCGGCCCGGCAAACTGCATATCTGCAATCTGGCGCCGATCCAGAAACTGATCCGCGACAATTGCACCCCCCGGAACCGGACCGTCCTTTACCGGCGGATGATGTTCCGCATCGCGGAAAAAGTGGCCCGCAAGACCGGTTGCATGGCATTAGTGACGGGCGAGTCCGTCGGCCAGGTCGCCAGCCAGACCATCGTCAATCTCAATACGATAAATGAAGCCGTCAATATGCTGGTGCTCCGTCCGCTGATCGGCATGGATAAAAGCGAAGGCATTGCGCTGGCGGAAAAAATCGGCACCTTTGAATTGTCCAAGGAACAAGTGCCGGACAGTTGCACCGTTTTTGCGCCGTCTGCGCCGTCAACCGCCGTGCCGCTGGAGCGCGCCCTAGAAGACGAAGCGCTGCTGCCCGGTTATGACGCCGTCCTGGACGAAATCATCCAGGGTATTGAAGTTTATACCGAAAGCAAATAATGCACCACAGAGTCTGATCCTGATGACCTGAAATGTTGAGCAAAGGCTTGTACTTATTGTTTAAGGTGATAGCTTAGAAAACAGACTACAGCATCAGAACAGGCTGGGAGGGTCCCCTCTCAGTCTGCTTATATTAAAAATATAATAAGGGAAAAGAGAAAAATGCACAAGGTAATGATGGTTCTCGGTCTTTTCGCACTCTGCCTCACCGCACTCGCCAAAAACGTCCAAACAATCACCTTCCCCGCGTTTCCCGCCCATGCCGTTGGCGACGCCAATTTTTCACCCGCCGCCACGGCCTCCTCCGGCCTTGCGGTCAGCTATGTCAGCGCGAATCCGAAAGTGGCGACTATTGTCGGAAACAATATCCATATTGTCGGAAAAGGTTCGACGGTAATTACCGCGAAACAGCCCGGCAACGCCAACTGGAATCCCGCGAATCCGGTCGCGCAGACTTTGACCGTGACCATCGGCTATCAGACGATTACCTTCGATCCCCTGCCGGACAAGGCCCTCGGCGATGCCAATTTCGCGGCGGGCGCGACTG
>TBL_comb47_HYPODRAFT_10000901_pt1 | contig 39153 bp, 31 predicted proteins | sample TroBogypolimnion_40_FD_10682 | JGI IMG/M metagenome (IMG submission 10682)
GAACACGACGCCGATTCCGAATATCCGGATTTTGCCCGGCTGAACTATACCAAATCAGACGCTACCTTTAACAATTTTGCATTTTTCCAGGAAAATAAAGCGAAATGGCAGAACAAACCTGTCAAGGGTTTTTATCTCCGTTACCGGATAAAAGATCTCGACGGAAGCAGTCAATATGAATATGTATGTGATAAATACAGCTTTTACAACGGGATGGGGCTTGTCAGAGACGGCAAGTGGAATATCTTGAAAATGAATCCAGGCGGCTGGTGCAAAACCAGTCAGCAATTCAGCTTTGATGCGGTAAATTTCGTAAATCTGATTTTCCACGGCAGCGGAACTGTAGACATTGCGGAATTGGGCATTATTTTCGAATACAGTTTGCAAAAGAATAAACTCTCTGTTCCGCAAACAATGGTCAATGCTCTGTATAATATTGATTCTAGAATCAAGCTTGACGGGCATATTGACGAAGACGCATGGTCTACCGGCAAAATTACCCGATTAATGCCGTCTGACAGTCACGCGTTTGATGGCGGCAATAATACCCAGGCGTTTGTGACTGCCGACGCCAAAGGGGTATATTGCGCCGCACGGTGTTTTAAATCAGATATGGCTAAACTTAAAGCCGGTTATAAAAGTAATTCCGTAACGATCTATGATGACGAGAGCATTGAATTTTATATTGATATGGGCCGTTCCGCCAAAAAGTTCCGGAAAGTTTCGGTTAATGCGAATGGATTTATCGGAGGGATAACTAATTCATTGGAAAAATCTGGTATCATTGCGGCATCATCCCAATTTAAAGACCGCTGGGAAACGGAAGTTTTTCTGCCATGGAGTTTCCTGGGAGAAACACCGGACGAACCGTTTATTGCCGGTTTTAATGTTACCAGAAACTGTTATGACGACGGCAGACTGGAACGCTCCGGATGGACCACATCCGTCTGGAATGCAGTCAGCGATTTCGGCGTGGTAAATTTCGGAAAAACTCAAGCCCGGCTGCAAAATAACAAAGATGAATTTGCTGTCGGACGGATTGGCGACGGCAAATATGTTATTAAAATGCCGTCTTCGCCGGATATGCTCTATAATGTGTCGGTCTATTCGCCAGATGGCGGCAAGACAGCATTTGCAGGCCGGCTGACGAATGGGGATCAACTGATTCCGTTTAGTTTTTCAGTTCCTAAATCAGGAATGTATCACATTGTCGCGTCAGGTTATGATAATGCTGGCGCGATAGTATTTGTCGCAGAAGAAAATGTTAATGAGGAAGCATTCTCCGCATTTAAACCGCTGGACATTGACGAACTGTCCTTGTTCCCCCTGCCCAAAATATTTGAAAAGCAGACTGGAGACATTTTACTTCCTGCCGTAATGAAAGCATACGTCGGCGAGGCGCTTGAATCATGTAAAATCAGGATTGGCAGTGAGTTTAAAGATTTTTACAATGTGGAGCTGGAGGCTTGCCCTCAAATTGATGGGGCGCAAATAGTTGTAGGCCTCGCCGGCGAACCGGCAATAAAGAAACTTATCCGGCAGATGTCGCTGGAAAATGATTTCAGCAGGATCAAGTATGACGGATTCGCAATTCTTACTACTCCGGGAAAAATATTGATTGCGGCGAATGAAAAACGCGGTGTTTTATATGGCGTCAATGCCTTTCTGGATATGGTTAAAATGACATCCGGCGATATCGGGCCGGCAAAAGTTTGCAGCGCAAAAGTCGTTGACTGGCCGCAGACGGAAAATCGTTTCTTCTGTCAATCAATGCACAGTTTTTATCCGTCTACAAAGTACGATATTGCGTTCTATGAATCAATGCTGAAAAAATTCCCGATGCATTTCCGATATAACGGGTTTCTCTTTGAACTGGGCGACTATTATCAGTGGCAGACGATAAAAATCGGCAACCATCTTTCATGGAACGCTCAGGAATATGGCAATCTGATTGATTTTATAAATTCCAACTATATGCCGGTAATACCCTCAATACAGTCGCTCGGCCATATGGACTGGTGGTTGCTGAGATATGATGCCGCCGCCGCATTGCGCGAAGACTGCGGCAAGCAGGTGATGTGTACGAGGAATCCGGATTCGTACAAAACACTGTTCGGGTTTTATGATGAAGCATGGAAGATGTGCAGCCGGAATCCCGAATTTAAACCCCGTTATTTCTATACTTCACTTGACGAAGTCAGATGGCAGACGTTTTCCACTCCGGAGGAGAAGCGCTGCAAATATTGTCAGGGAATTCCCAAGAACCGGATTTATCTGGAACATATTAAAGAACTTGATTCATATATCAGGGAACATGAAGCCAGGATGCTGATGTTCACCGACATGCTGACGGAAGATCACAACGGGCTCAATGAATTTAAATGTGCGGAGATACTGAATGACATTCCGCGCGACGTGGTTATGTGCCACTGGTCTCACCTTGACCATCCTTCAATTGCTAAATTCAATAAGATGGGATTCGAGAATTGGAAGATTTTGACGGCATATCAGGAAGACAGAATACATGAAAATATGGTAAAAGGATACGGCTTCGGTGTCTATACCTATCACTGGTGGCTGAGCCGAACCAGATGCGAAGAGAACAGCGGTTACGGACTTATGGCGCAGGCGCTATTCTTGAATAATTGCTGGAACGGGCTTCCAGGCGACGGCAGCGAAGTATGGCGTAAATATACCAGAATTTACGGGACTCAAATCATGCGGAACTGGAGCAGAAAACCGCTGATTTATGCGGATAATAAAATCATCACGGTTGACTTGACCGGTGTTGTAAACAAAACTGCCGCCGGAGCGGACGGCTGGTTTTCGCAAGGACTGGAATACGATCTTTCCGGCATGGATTTTAAAGTCGATAAAATTGCCGGGATACCTGTTAAATTCGCCAGTATAAATGATCAAGCCGGCTGTCTTTTATTAAATAGCGCGGCTTCGCGGAATGCAACTATAAAGTTAGACCGGAAAGCAGCAAGTTTCATATTGCTGCATGCCGCGCATCTTGATAAAAAAGACGGCAGCACATTCTGGGACCGCAAGAATTATATTGATCCGCCGGAGGGAAAGAGAATTGTGAAGTATACCGTTAATTATACTGACGGCACAACGGCGGAATTTTCAATCAATTACGGCTGGAACATTGGAGAATGGTTGATTGATCCCGGCTTAAAGCGGGATATCTTCGCCAAATATATTGCGGATTCCAGATATATATGGGAAGGCAAAACCGCTTATGCTAAATCAAGAAATATCGACAATGATATAGCTGTTTATCAATATGAATGGGTAAATCCGTTTCCGGAAAAAACCGTAGACTCGCTTAGGCTCGAGTCCGTTGATAAATATATATCATATGCGCTGCTTGCTGTCAGCAGCAGGGAGACCGTAAAATAATTCAAAATATGTAAGCGGCCATTAAAATTGCCTTTTTTAGGAGTTGTAAAGAAATAAGTGGTATTTTTATACTGAGGGTATCGGGGAGAAATTTTGGGGTTGCCGGAGAGGAGCAAAGCCGTAGCTTTGTAACGAACCGGCAAAGCCGAAAGTGCCCCCGAGACACCAGTAGAAAGTACCAGTTATTTTTGAACGACTCCTTAGTTCACCAAACATAGAAAAATTTTAATTCAAACATGGGAGGGAAAGGAAAATGAGTAATATGATTGGACGTTTCTCAAAGTTCTGGAAGACTCAATTAACGGGAATATTTCTTTTAATTTGCGGGCCCATGTTGTATTCCAGTACTGTTGCATGGTATGAATTCGATACTGGTTCCATAATTGCAGACTCATCAGGCAATGGTTTGAACGGCGCGATTTCAGGGGCAAGCTGGGCAGAATCCAATACTTTTAATATTTACCCGAATAATGCAAAATCATTCAATACTACCGCATATAATGCGTATGTGTCTATTCCGAATAATTCTCTTTTCAGTTGTTTCGGATCAGGAGGGAAATATACATTGGAATGCTGGTACAAAAACACCGGGGCCCCGTCCAGCGTCGGCCGGATAATAGGCAAGGGCGATGCGTACTGGAACGGTTTTGATTTGCGCATTGGCAGTGACAGAAAACTGATTTGGGCCGTAGTGTATGGCGGCGGCGGTCAAAGGATATATTTGAGTTCCGCCACCGCTTTAACCGACAACACATGGTATCACATTGCAGTAACGGCTGAAGACGTTTCTAATAATACGGTAGCGAGGATTTACATTAACGGGACTTTGAATGCAACATATACCAAAACAAATTCGGGAGGAATGACAGCAACTGCAGCCGCGTTGCAGATGATGGGTTCCCCGGGGAATAATTGGTTTGCGAACGGGACAATTACCCGAGTAAGAATATCAGACGCACCATTGACGGAATTCGATACCCCTTTGAGAATTAGAGGCCTGCATCTTCATTTAAATAACCTTTACATTCAATACTATGATGATTTGCTGAGAGCAGACATTGACCGGGCGGCAGCCAGCAATTACACGCATATCATTTTACATATTAACAACTACATGCATTACAATAACGATCCGCTTGAAGCGGCGTCCGGCGTGTATTCCCAAGCCCAGGTCAAGAGTATAATCGAATATGCATACAGCAAAAAACTGAAAGTAATACCCGCAGTCAGAATTCTTACCCATGCGGATGAAATGTTAACTAAATTGCGTACAAATACTAATTATCAGCCGGTCAGTCCGGCTCCCGGAGAAATGGTCTCTTCCAGTTCCGGCCGCACCGCCAACTCTTATTATTCGTACAACGGCCATACCTTTGCCGGTATAACAACCAATATAATAACAGAAATATTGACTCTTTTCTCCGACCTTTACAGCGCGGGGACTATTGACTATCAGTATCCGGATTATCTGCTTGCCGGATTTGATGAATTGCAAAATAGTGAATTACAAAATTTTATTACTCAGTGCGGTATTCCGACGGATACTGTCAGGTCAAAATATGTTCAAGCCGTCAACAATACTAAAGAGATAGTTAATACTACAAGCGGCGGTAAGACAAAAATGATCATATGGGGAGATATGCTTCTCAGTAAACAACTGGCGAACGCGCCATATGCTGATACGGATTTCTTAACCTACCGGGGTGCGATGAACGGAACTGCCGATGATATGTATCTGGCTGTTCTTAATAATGAGATATCCCAGGCGGTTGTAATAGCCGACTGGAATTATTCAGCCAGTAATGATGTCGGATATCCAGGCACAAAATATTTTAGCAACAAGGGATATAAGACTATTGGAGCAGCATGGTACGGCTTGGACGCAATACAGAGCTGGGCGAATTACCTCCAAAATAATATCGGCGGACTGACTAATGTAACCGGGATGTTTGCTACAAGCTGGAGTGACAACTGCCGATATAATTCTGACAGAGCAGACCATTTTGAAGCAATGCTCCCAACCGCCGGGTCCTTATTCCTTGAGATTGGCAGCGTCGAAGGCGTGAAAACGATACCGGCAATACCGATTTTCCGCTGTTATGCACTGGATAACAGCCTTTATTATCTGAATACATTTTTCAGTAATTCAGGAAGCCAAACGATATATTTTTCCGCGTATGTAAATGACGTAGAAACACCGCAAAATCAATTAACTGGGAAATTCTATGTAAAACCTCATGCCCAAAACTCGTGGATAGAAGCGCAAAATATTACAGCTACTGACAAAAGTATCACTGATATCAGCGGCGGAACCACATCTTTGACATATCACGGGAGTTATGCAATCCCATCGGGTGCTGCCACAGGGACATGGGACATTAAATTTGTTTATAATGATAATGACGCGAATGGTGATATTCCGAGTCCCAAGACTAATTATATCGTAAGGAAAAATGCTTTCATTGTCAACTCAACCGGCATCAATGATTTTACTCGCAAAGAATGTATTGCGTATTATAATTTTAATTTACCGTTAGCCACCGTGCCGAACCATTTACCAGGAAGCACTGTTCCTGATGGAACAATTAGCGGCAGCGACTATCGGGCGGATAACACATTGTATAGTTATAACGTTGCAGGTAAAAATTTTAATGTCTCCGGATATACTACTTATGTGTCTATTCCGAATAATTCTCTTTTCAGTTGTTTCGGATCCGGAGGGAAATATACTTTGGAATGCTGGTACAAAAACACCGGGGCCCCGTCCAGCGTCGGCCGGATAATAGGCAAGGGCGATGCGTACTGGAACGGTTTTGATTTGCGCATTGGCAGTGACAGAAAACTGATTTGGGCCATAGTGTATGGCGGCGGCGGTCAAAGGATATATTTGAGTTCCATCACCGCTTTAACCGACAACACGTGGTATTACATTGCAGTGACGGCTGAAGACGTTTCTAATAACACTGTAGCGAATATTTACATTAACGGGACTTTGAATGCAACATATACCAAAACAAATTCGGGAGGAATGACAGCAACTACAGCCGCTTTGCAGATGATGGGTTCCCCGGGGAATAATTGGTTTGCAAGAGGCTCTATCGCTGATGTAAAAATATATAATTCCGTTCTGACGGCAGAAGATATTAACAAGGGTGTTTTGCGCTTGAATTTTGATGAGGATGCACCATCTGCATATAACGTTACGGAAGATCACAGCCGGTTCTTCAATATAGGTAATTTCAGTAATATTGCGTTTAGTTCTCCAGGCGCCGACAATACCGGAAAATGTGCATATTTTAACGGTACAAGCTCAACCATAAAACTCCCTAACTATGAAAATCTTGATATCAATGATTCCTTTTACATCAGATTCAAAGTCAAGATTCCAGAAACGCCGGTATCAACACAGGAAATTATTCAAAACGGCAGCAGTTACGGTAGTGGTTTTGAAATAAAGGTTCAGCCGGACCGCAAATTATATATCAGACTATGGACTTATCTTGATGCCACCGCCGGTTCTAGCGCAGACAACGCATTTATTTCTGCAAATGCGATAAGCGTTGGACAGTGGACTGATGTCGTACTGAGTTTTGACAGTACTGCTAAACAAATCAAATTATATATCGGAGGTAATCTGTCTTATACAGTAAATACATTAACCGGGAAAAGAGTAAAGACAACAAGTATGCTTTTGGGTAATTATTGTGATGGAGGTTTGCCGTTCAAAGGTTACGTAGATGAACTTATTATTGAAAATAAGGTTTATACTCCTTAATCTTTAACGTCAGACTTCCTGATTCGTGGAAAAAGCCTGTGTCGCTCTTTTTCCACATACCCAAACAAACTGAGCGGGCGGGTCAGGAAGTCTGAACCTGGCGCGTCAGCTTCAGATTCCGGTTTGCCGGCTTTGCCGACAAGCACGACGACTTCAACTTCATGGTGTAATTCCCTGCCGAACGCCGGAAATGGTATTTCGTTCTGTAAGTGCGATACCAGCGATGTCGGCGGTTTGCAGAAAATCACCGGTTCCGCCGGAATATCGTTTTTCAGCTCTTTCGCGTGCGCCGCATAATTCCTGCCAATGCAGAACACCCGTCCGGCCTCAAAAGATTTGCCGCCGACCTTTATGTTCATTTCATTTCCTCAATAAATCATTTTTTCTTGAAAAGAATTTTTCTGATTGCCGGTCCGATGCCATCGGCCATGCGGAAAAAACCGAGATCGGTCGGGTGGCAGTTATCAACCGTACATTCCCAATAATCCTTGCCGAGTAATTTCGAACCATCCAGAAAATAGATGTTTTTATCGCCGGCTTTCTGCAGCTTTTTAACCAGTTTCAGCTGCATGGCTTTACACTGTTCGCGGGAATTTTTCCGATGATTCCGGTTATCCGGTTCACAGTCCAGCGCTTCCTGACCGTAGCGATTTTTGGAAATCACCAGAATCGGCGTCTTCTTATGCGCGGCGCGAAGAATCGAAATAAATTCAGGCAGCGTTTTTTTGAACTGGTCAAAGCTTACACTATTGGCTTCATAATCCAGCACCAGCATTGCCGGTTTTTCAATCAGCGCAATATTGCCGGCTACCTCCGGTTCGCCACGACCGCTGCCGGAGAAACCCAGATTGATGAACGGCATATTCAGGCGGCGGCTCAGAATATTCGTCCAGCACGAACCGGGACGCGACGCGCAGCCGCCCTGGGTAATGGAGGTGCCGTAAACCACTACCGGCTTTTTCATCCGGTATGCCGGCGGTTCTTCAATCTTTGCGCCATCCCGCAAGCCGATCATCACTTCATTGACGCCTTTATACAACGGAAAATCTATCGTGAAATTACGCAGTTCACGGACCTCATTGTTGAAAAGCTCATAAGTAAATTCGGTTGCGCCGCACGGGAAGCGGGTAACTGAATAAAAAGTTTCTTTGCCCGGTTTGCCGACATACAGATCGAAACCGCTCATGCCGGTCTGCGCCATGTGGTCCATGGCGCCGGCGTCGCGCAACTTGACTTTCAGGCTGATTTTGCCGCTGTCGGTGCGGAACTTAATCTGCCCTCCCGCGGTACACCACGAAAGACCTTCCACGCCTTCCGATAACGGGAACTGCGGCTTCACCGGAAAACGGCGGTAAACCTTATCCTGATCAAACCAGTAAAATCCGGACAGTTTAAACGGCTTTTCATACGGCATGTGCCACACCAAACCATTTTCATCGGCTTTTTTTATTTCCATATTCTTATCGAATTTGCTGATGTTCATTGCTTTATTGCTTTTCTTAATCATCGCTGAAAACTCCTGAAAAATTTCTTGTTAAAACAGTAATAACAAGTAAATTAACCTTGAGTGTGCTTTATGCAATTTTAAAAAGTTAATTTTACCTTAAAAGAGCAGCTCTTTCAGGATTATCATGATTATAAAAAGAATATGCGTTTACTGCGGCTCCAGCAAAGGAGCATCGCCCGAATATCTCGACGCGGCGGTCAGACTGGGCCAACTCCTCGCGGACAGGAACATTGAGCTGATTTACGGCGGAGCCTCGGTTGGCGTCATGGGCAAGCTGGCGGACACGGTGTTGAAACACGGCGGCAGGGTCATCGGGATCATCCCCGAACATCTCAGCCGGAAAGTCGCGCATTCCGGCCTGACCGAAATCCGCATAGTCGATTCCATGCATACCAGAAAAGCCATGATGATCGAAATGGCTGACGCGATGATCGCCCTCCCCGGCGGACTCGGCACCTTCGAGGAAATACTGGAGGCCGCCGCCTGGCGGCAACTCGGCCTCCACGCCAAACCGTGCGGGCTGCTGAACATCAAAGGGTACTACAACGGGCTGCTCGAATTCCTGGACAACGCCGTAAAAGAACATTTCGTCAAACCGGCACACCGGGCAATATTCCAGGTTGCGGACAATCCGGAAACACTGCTGGCAATGCTGGAAAACTTCGAACTTGGCAACGTGGAGAAATGGCTGGACTGAAATCATGGATAACATAACTTTCGCCCGAAAATTTGAAGAAGTCGCCGCTTTGGTAAAGGCTCACCTGGAAACCGCTCCCGGCTGCCATGACTTCGATCATACCATGCGGGTATTCCGCAACGCCGAAATGCTGCTGAAAGAAGAAAAAAATGCCGACGCCAGGACGGTAAAACTGGCGGCAATCCTCCACGATATCGCCCGTCCCGAAGAAATGACGTCAAAAGGAAAGCTCTGCCATGCTGAACAAGGCGCCGGAGAAGCCGCCGCCATACTGAAAAACGCCGGATTTGATGAAGCCCTTATACAAAAAGTCAGCGGCTGTGTGCTGAAACACCGCTACCGCGGACGTTTTCAGCCGGAAACGCTGGAAGAGAAAATCATTTACGACGCCGACAAACTGGATTCCATCGGCGCGGTCGGCATCGGACGCGCTTTCCACTTCGCCGGACGGGAAAACGCCCGGCTGCACAATACGGAACAGGAAGCGGTCAATTCCGCCGCCTACAGCCGCGAAGATTCCGCTTACCGCGAATACCTGGTAAAACTGCGGCATGTGGAAGAGAAAATGCTGACGGAAGCAGGCAGACGCATCGCTCATGAACGCTCAAAATTCATGCATCGTTTTTTTGAACAGTTAAATAATGAAATATACGGTTAACCCGGAGGATTTTAATCATGGCAAATTTAAAAACACTCGATGAACATCGCGAATATCTTTACCAGATGGTAAAGTTAAAACTCTTTTTCCTGAGAAACTGGCTGCGCGAACATCCGGACGAAACACTGTCCGACACGCTGCGCAACCGGATTGATATTTACCGCAAAACTTCAATCAATACCGGACTGCTCAATCCGACAGCATTAAATTTCGAATGCCCGGAATGGCTGGAACTGGAACACCGCCTGGAACACGTTTATGAACAGTATAAAGACAATGCGGCAAAGTTTGAGGAAGCCGCATTCGCCATATTCAAAAATACCATTGACGAACGGGTGGAAAAAGATTATAAAGATGAAAGCAGGATTGCCGGATACCAGTGCGGCAGCCTCCGCTACAACGAATATAATGACGGATTGAAACATGAAATTGCCTCTTTTCATATTGCCAACGCAGTCCAGCCGGAATCGTTCTTTGCCGATCCGCAATATATGCCGCAATGTTTTCTGGAACTGATGCGGCAAACCGCCCAAAAATACGGCTCGACCCGGCTCGGCACCGGCACGTGGCTGAATTCGCTGCCGCGATGGCTGGAACTTTTCCCGCGGGAGTGGCAGGACAATCTCAGCCCGGAAAATACCAATGTCCTGTGGAACTACGGCTTCTGGGGCCAGTTCATCACCGCCCGCGGCACATTTAATTACAAATACGGCGAACTCATGCGGCAAACCGGCAAAATGCCGTTCTATCCCAGAGCATCGTCCTGCTCATTCGAAAACATGAAAAAACATCTCAAGGAAAAATACAACGTCAGCGATTAACCTGACGGAGTTTATACGGTTGAAATCATGAATTGGCAAAAAAATCTGTTCTGGGTCTGGATGGCACAGTTCCTGTCGCTGGCCGGATTCAATTCGGTACTGCCGTTCATCCCGTTCTACATCGAAAAACTCGGGGTGACCGATCATCAGGCGCAAAAATTCTATGTCGCCGCGTTCGCGACCATCGGCAACATCAGTTTCTGTCTGTTCTCCCCATTGTGGGGAATGCTCGCGGATAAATACGGCAGGCGGCTGATGATGCTCCGCGCCAATGTCGGTTCCGCCATCATCCTGCCGCTGATGGCATTTGCTCCGGGCATTATCTGGCTGCTGGCGCTCCGTTTTGCGGCGGGTGCCTTCGCCGGCACCATCACTGCGGCTCAAACCCTCATTTCCGGCAACACCCCGATGGAAAAACGCGGTTTTGCCATCGGCACCATTATGTCCGCCATGTATTCCGGAGCGGTAATCGGCGCTTTCTGCGGCGGAATTATCGCCGATAAATTCGGTTTTACCGCGCTGTTCCTGACATGCGGCTTTCTGCAACTGCTGGCGGCGGTAATCGTATACTTTTTAGTAGAAGAAAAATTCCAGCCGCCGGAAGAGAATCGCGCCGCGCTCGAAAATGATATTGAACCGGAACGCAGTCTTTTCGCCATGGCCTGGCCGGTACTGGCGCTGCTGTTGATCGTGGCCGTCGCCCGGCAGTTCGACGCGCCGTTCATGCCGATGCTGGTGGAAAAGATCGGCGGACATGAAGGCGCGGTCGCCGCCACCGGTATGATCGCAGGCTTGTCGGCGGTGGCCGGAATATTCTCCGGCGCGGCGCTCGGCTGGCTGGCGGACCGCATGTCGCCGCAACGGGTCGCCATCATCTGCTCACTGTTCGCCGGACTGTTGATGCTGCCGCAAGGCCTGACCGGCAGTCTGCTTGTCCTGGGCGTCTGCCGCTTCGGCAACATGTTCTTTGCCGGCGGGCTCGACCCGCTGCTGCAAGTATGGCTGGCCAAAACCACGCCCGACGCCAAACGCGGCGGCGTTTTCGGCTGGGCCGCCAGCGCCCGCTCCGGGGGATGGGTGATCGGTTCCATCCTCAGCGGCGTAGTGGCGGTATCGCTGGATGTAAGCTGGGTATTCATTATCACCGCCGTCCCGTTCCTGCTGCTGATTCCGCTCATTTACTTCGTCGCCAAAAAACACTGGAAGCAAACCGCCTGATACATCAATAGAAAAATCCGAAACCGCTATTATATTAAAGAAGCTTGAATACGGCTGATGCGCCGCCAAACATAAACGCTACCCGGTATAACTAAATGAAAGGTGAAATTATGAATTACGGAAAGAATATTTCAGTTCTTCTGGCCTCCGCGGTTGTACTAGTCTCAACTCTTAACGGGTTTGCCGACAGCGCTATCGACCCGAAATCGCCACCCTATGACCTGACGGCTAATTTCAAGAAGATCTCCCCGGACGAAATACAGGGCAACATCATCAAGATGATCAGCTCCGACTGGATGCTCATCACGGCCGGCGGCGAAAAGAAGTTCAACGGCATGACCGCAGCCTGGGGCGGCATCGGCAACTGGAGCAAGCCGGTGGCCTTCATCTTAGTCCGCAACGACCGCCACACCTACAAATTCCTGGAGCAGGAGGAATACTTCACCCTGTCTTTCTTCGACGAAAAATACCGTCCGGCGCTGAAGCTTTTCGGCACGAAGTCCGGACGCGACATTGACAAAGCCAAAGAGGCCGGCCTCACCGGCATCTCAACAACCCCGGGAATCGCCTACGCCGAGGCAAAACTCATCATCGTCTGCAAGAAAGGCTTCTCGACCATGACAACCCAGAAAGATCCGGGGCACAAACTCTATTTTGGAGAAATCATCGCCGTCTGGCAAAAGAAGGGTTAAAATAAACCGCCGCACAATAGCGGAACAAAATTAATCCTCTGTGCTAACAGCATACATACACATAAGACAAAAGCTGAACCTTTTCATCAACTGCGGTTCACTGGTTGATACGCGTAGATGAGGATGTCTTGAAATTGCCCGCGATTAAAAGGCCGCTTTAAGCTGCTTTCGATTTGATAACCGAAGCCGGCGTCCTCCAGAATTCGCAGCATTCGGGACAATTCATCCGAAGCACCGCCAATATGATGATGGTATTCTATTGCCATTTGCCTTATATGATTCAGCTTACCTTCCCGGCATAGGTCTTCCATAATTTCCATTTCTGCCCCCTCAACGTCCATCTTGATAAAATCAACCGCTCGATCTATATAATTTGAAAGGCGTGTCCCTTTAACCATCCGCTTCTGCTTTGATATCCTTGCCGGATTTATACTCATAATCAGCGAACCGGGTTTATCTTGATCACAATAGAAATCAATGTTTCCTTCCCTGCTGGAAAGGGCCATTTTGTTCGCCGTGACTGAATTCAGACGATTATTTTTTATATTTGCTTCCAAGCAGGAAAATGCCTCTTCCCCTGGCTCAAATGCCAAAATACTCGCGTCCGGATACAGCATTTTAAAATATAAAACAGACATCCCGATATTGCTGCCGCAATCAATAATGTAAGGTTTTTTATTTTCAGTAACAAAATGATATTCGTTATGAATAAATATTTCATTGAACAGATTAAACAGTATATCATTATTGCAAAATTTTACTTTAAAGCCAACAATATTCGCAGTTTTAGCATGAGAATCATACCTTCTCAAAAACAACACCCGGAAATATGTCTCTCTAATCTTCCTCTTTAAGCGTTTATCCATATCCCATTTTCTGGGATCAAGCAATGCTCGTAACAGAAGATATATTTCCTTGAATACTCCCTTCATACAAATCTCCCGGATTTTCTGAATGCTCAACGTTTTATTATTCAATCAGCCTTTTTATCAGCGCTATAACCATAAATTTACTGTCTCATGCAACTTTATCAAACGAGAAACCGGCAAATGCGAGAACCCAGGCATTAAATAAAGTTCCCTCTATCCTCGAATTATTACGGGGGAACTTGCACGCCTACGGCGGCTGCAAAAATGGCTTTGTGCGGATTCGCCGCGAGCGACGAAGAATTAATCCAACTCTGTCATGGTACCATGCATCTAGTTTGGGTTACGATTACTTCACATCAGAGAGAACCTTACTTATTAACCGAGAGAGTATTACTGGATCAAGATGTAAATTTATCTCATTAACTGCCGGAAGCCTGGCATAATAATATTTCAACCGTCGCTTAGCGGCAAGCACATTATAATAGTGCGCGATTGAATCTCCCGCAAACAGCTCAACAACTACCGTGTCCGGGCGACAGAATACAAGATTGCTTAATCCTGCGCCATGCATTCCAACCACCAGTTCAGCCTGGTGAAAAACGGCAGCCTGCTCTTTGACGGTCATCTCGTCAGGGGTGATGCAGGAAAAACCAAATTCACGCTTGAGCATTTCAACCGCTTGAATTTCATTGATGACGCTTCTAGTTCTGGCATTGCCACGACGAATATACAAACGCTTTCGTCCGCCGTCAGGGACTCCGGCAGTAAATGCCTCAGCAATAAAATCAAGACCTCGTGCAGCAAAATCGTTTACTCCCCAATCCATCGCACAATAAAACCTGGGAGCCGGAACAATCAGTGTTTCAGCCTGCAAAGCCACATGATTGGATGGTTGAATAACTTTTTCCAACGGAATACCCAGTGTCTGCAATATTTCACGCTGGTAGCTATATCCAGCCGCAATATAGTACCAATCAGGTTTTATTCCGGCACGACGCAACAGCTCAACCCGCGGCAAAGCCTCAATGAGAAAATGATAATAGTTGTTATTGGCAGCAGTAGTAGTTAAAACCGCTACACTTCCTGTCCGCTTTTTGACCGGATGGAAAACCTGATGTTTGAAAACTCCCATGAAACGATGATCATTCCAAGCAGTATTGCAACATCGGGCCACGGACAACTCCTCAACCAGATATAATGTATTCGGACCACCAACCAGAACAAACCCGCATTCAGAATAAACTTTACCCTGTTCAAATATCGCGACATAATCGGCGATTCCCGGAGATTCGCAACCTGTAAATAACTGGTCGTTTAATGCAATCCCCGGAGAACAATGGAATGTAGATTCCCTGCCTAAATCAATGAATTTGCCTGAATAACTCTCCGTGGCAACGGAGAGCTTGCACATTGCCGTGGGAAAGGTAAGCAATTTATGCCGTAACGGCGGACAAACCATTTGCAGCAGATTTAAAAGCTTTACCCCGTTTTTTCGCCACAATCTTTTAATTAACATACTTGACATTCATATTTTAAAATGTTCATATCGGCGATAAAAGAAATATCAATCCAGTGAGTTATAAACGTAATGCATTCATGTTTGATTTGCAAGCCGGGTTCACTCAATTTTATTTTACATCCTAATGAGTCGTCAAGATCGCCAACCGTAATTAATCTCCCGATTGACCGGAAGTCTCTTGACAGCATCCATGAATGCTCTATTGAACCGGATGTCAATGTCGATCAACGGCACCTTTATTCTTGAAGATTAGTATTATTCCCGATACCTTTTCCCAAAATATTCAGGGGCGCGCAATGCGCCCCTGATTTTTTTGTCCGTAACTCCCCGCCATCTTCATTCTTTGAACTTTATCAGCAGCATGGTAATATCGTCAGGCGGTAAATTGGCGGCGGAAAAAACATTTAATTCATCCTTGATGACGTTTATAATTTCCTCGCTGCTCAACTCTTTATGCTTATTCAAGATGAGACGCAGACGTTCAGTTCCGAAATGTTCCCCTTGCTGGTTTTCCGTTTCAATCACCGCGTTTGAATACAGGAAAAGCCTGAGATTCTGAAGCTTCAGTGAATGGCCGGCATAATGTGCTTCTTCAGGACGGAACGGACCTATCGGCGTACTGCCGGTCTCTTTTTCCGCCAGGCTGAAATCTTCATCGCCATACGCGATCAGCGGCCGGTTATAGGCGGCATTGCAGCAGGTTAATTCCTGCTTCCGCATATTGGCGATACCGCAGAATACATTGGCGAACATGCAGCTTTCATTACTGCCGCTCAGTTCATGATTGACCAGCTTCAGAATTTCCACCGGACAATAGTTTTCCACCGCTTTCCCCCTCATCAGGGTTTTAGTCTGAGTCATGAATATCGCCGCCGGAATTCCCTTGTCGGAAATATCGCCGATACTGAAATAAAGCAGATGATCATTAAGCATGGTGAAATCGTAGAAGTCGCCCCCGACTTTTCTCGACGGCAGCATTGTCGCCGCCAGGTCAATATCTTTCCGGTTATAGCGTTTTGAAAACTTTTCCGGCAGCATTGACGCTTGAATTTTGGCCGCCAGGTCCAGCTCGTTTTCAACTCGTTCCTGCGCCGCGACCGAATGCTCCATGTTTTTCATATATGTTTTGAGTTCGTTGACCATGGAATTGAAGTTTCCGGCAAGTTCAGCAATTTCATCTTTGCCTTTCACCGGTATCCGGCAGTCGAAATCACCGAAGCCGATGTCCCTGGTCGCTTTAATCAGCATCCGCAACGGCTTGGTGAGATGTTCAGAAATCCAGAGCCCGATGAGGACGAGTAAAATCAGAAAAAATATACCGATAATCATGAATCCGCGCACTTTTCCTCTCAAGTCGTTGCGCAAAAAATTGTTCTCAACGGCCAGTTCATTGCGGATCAGATATGCCGCTTCATTGGCCGCGCTGATAATGTCCGCTTCCGGCACACTGATTCCGACGCTCCACCCCGTGCTTGGAACCGGAGCAAACGCTATAATTTTCTGTTGCTTCCTGGAATTAATGCTGATGATGCCGGGTTCTCCGTCAATCATTCTCCTGGCAGCTTCATGTAATCCCGGTTCCGGGCTGTTCAGCAGATTTTCACGCGCTACCGCCATTTGCCAGTTGCCTTTGCGGCTCATTTCCCGGCTGCCGATCACGAAACCCTCCCGGTCTAGAATAAAGGTGCTTACCGTATCTTTAAATCTGGTGCTTGGAAAAGTTTTTACCAGCAATTCAACGTTGACGTCAATGGCGGAAACAGCCAGAACATTGCCTTTATCGTCCTTGATGGCAGATGCGCAAGTAACCAGCAGATTGCCGGTCAGCGCGGAAAAATAGGGTTCGCTCCATTCCACCTTGTTTGAATTTACCGCTTTTTTGTACCACGGCCTTTCCCGCGGGTCAAAGTTCAACGGAATGCTCATCCACGGATAGGTGACAATCGTGCCGTCCGTTCCGGCAATATAGATTGCCTCGACAGTGCCGCTGCCGGAATAAATAATTTTCATGTAATCAAACAGGCTGCTGAAAACCAGCAACAGCGGATTTTCATAAAGACTCTTGCCGCCGGCAGCCAGCGAAAATGCACATTTATAAATATTTTTTTCCGGCAGGCTGCTGGACAGGTTGCTCAGCAGATCAGGGTTGAGCAGTTGCTGCTGACTGTGCTGTTTCTGAAAAACCAGGTTAAGCATTTCCAGTTCGCCGGGCAGCTTGCGCAGCCGCAGATCGGTTATCATCGCCTGCCCCTCGGCAATAGTTTCCAGATTGCGGTGGGACAACCGGAGCAGCGCGTTTTTACTGTCGCCAATGGCTTTGTCTGAAAGCTTGTCGGCGGAGACTTCGGCATAGCGCCCCAGGTCCTCCAGGCTTATCAGGCAATAGGCGGAAATTATGCCGAAGCCAATCCCCGCCAGCAACAGCATGGATAACAATATTTTACTTTTTATGCTCAATTCTTATTCCCAAAATAAGTGATGATATACAGCATGAACATCAGGAGCCGTAAAACAATAACCTTGACAAGTATATTTCTTAACAGCTCCTTAAATATAGCGCATCCGCCATTTTTTTAAAGCCCTTCTCCTGATACCCGACGTTTGTGCAAAGTTAATTTTGCCGGAAATTACAGCGGTTTCGGGAGCAGCATGGATAGTTCGGGGCGGATTGCGACCTGGCCGTGGCACAGCGCCAGCGAAAGGGCGTCAGTCGAATCCAGCGGAATATCGGCAACATTCAGTCTGAATGAAGCCGCCATCATTGCGGCAACTTGTTCTTTTGACGCCGAACCGCTGCCGACAGCGGCGCGTTTGGCGTTTTTGGGCGAATAGGCATAGACCGGGATGCCATTTTCGGCAAGTACGGTCAGGATTGCCCCGCGGGCCATGCCCAGGATAATCAAGGTATTGACGTTCTTGCCATAGAATGGCTGTTCGATGGAGGCCACCTGGGGTTTGAATGTGGAAACCAGTTCGCGAATGCCGCCCGCCAGGCGGAGCAGGCATTCGCAATGGGTCAATTTAGGGCTATTCCGGATGACCCCGCAATCAATGATGGAAGCCTTGTCGGCGGAAGTCATGTCAATGACGCCGTAGCCGGTGCATCTGATGGCGGGGTCTATGCCGAGAATTATCATTATACTCTATAAGGTTGAAAATTTAAAATAGATTGCGAAGATTTTGAGAATTGGTTCGTATTCTGAGAGGCTGCCGATACCGGGGTATCGAAAGCCTCGAAGAGTGCGAATCCAAACTCGAAAGATCGCAACCGCTTTGCGGCGAGTGTCTTGCGGTCGTATTTTTCCGTTCCTCCTTCAGGCGATATTCATATCGCCAATCAGTCGGATCGAAAAAATCCAATCCACAATCCGACTCGTCTATGTTAAATTTTTAACCTTATCAGAGTATAGCTCAGTTAATTGCCTTCGGCATCGAGCTGCTCGAGGATTTCCGGGTCAATTTCGCTGTTGTAGGTGACGTTCTGGACGTCATCCAGGTCTTCCAGCTTATCAATCATCCGGAGCACCTGGCGGGCAACATTAATGTCTTTGATTTCAACGACGTTTTCCGGTTTCTGCATGAGCTCGGCTTCTTCAGTTTTGATGCCTGCATCCGCGAGAGCTTTGGCAACAGCTTCGAAACAGTCAGTCGGGCCCCAGATTTCGGCGACATCTTCATCCACTTCAATGTCTTCAGCGCCGGCGTCAAGTACAATATCCATCAGTTTGTTTTCATCGGCATCGGGGCCGGTGATGACAAAATGAGCTTTGCGATGGAACATCCAGCTTACCGCGCCGGAACCGGCCATGTTGCCGTTGCAGCGGTCGAAAACCATGCGGACTTCGCTGGCGGAACGGTTCCGGTTATCGGTCAGGCATTCAACTTTGAATGCCACGCCGCCCGGGCCGTAGCCTTCATATACCAGTTCTTCGTAATTGACGTCGCCGAGTTCGCCGCAGCCTTTTTTAATGGCGCGGTCAATATTGACATTCGGCATATTGGAGGCTTTGGCCGCCAGCAGCGCGGCGCGGAGCCGCGGATTGGCGTTGGCGTCGCCGCCGCCGAGTTTGGCGGCAACCATGATTTCCTTGCCGATCCGGGAGAAAATCTTGCCTTTTTTCTTGTCGGTCGCGGCCTTCTTATGCTTTATGTTTGCCCACTTACTATGTCCTGACATATCTACCTCATTTTTGATTATTTGTAAAAATATGTAATCAATACTTTAATCTCATTTCATTAACAGTTCAAATGAAATGTGTTAAGACAATGATGAGAAAATTGATTTTTCTAACCTCTGATAGTTCCGGGAATCATGGGATATTGCCGCCTGGGCGGACGGCATTACCAAAACCAATGGAGAACAAATGGTTCCCATTTTTTACGTTCAATTATCTTTATAAAAATATGAGATTTGTCAATCCAAAGAGGTGAACGTAATTTAAAAACATTTTAATGCAATTGATTACGCTTTTTTACTCTATGGATGAAATTATACGAAGAAAAACAGCAAATCTAAGCTGCACGGTTTTTCCGTACCTATGTTGACTTATTGCGTTTCCGGGTTAAAATTAAGTTATGTAAGCGTCTAACGTTCTGAGATAAGCGTACAAAATGGAAAATATTATGCCTGATATAAACACTACTGTTCCTTTAAAAAAAAGAAAAATTTACATTGTTCTTGGCCTTTTCCTTGGTCTTCTGGGTATTCATAACATTTACGCCGGACGTTACAAAACTGCCATTATACAGGCCCTGGTTACGCTCAGCACGTTTTGGGCAGGGATTGCGCTAATTGCGGTTTATATCTGGGTTATTTTTGAGATATTCATGGTCAGTCATGATGGCAACAGAAATTTGATGATTGAAAATTCATCAGCCTTAAGGATTATAGTTGGTGTTTTGATGGTCTGGCCCGGAATCTGCATCATGTTACTTGCCGCATGGATAATCCCGGCGCTTTGGTATGATTCGCACCCAGAAACCGGTGAAAATTTCGCCAAAGTAAACTGGCTGCCGCCTTCAGCAAAAAACGTTTCTTATTATAAAAGCTATTCCTGGACAGCGTTCGAATTTGACATTAATGAAGTTGACTTCCGTCAATGGGCGACACTCTGGATGTTGAAAGAGATTGACAAAGAACAGACTATCTGCAGATACAGTTATTTGAATTTTCTCAAAGAAAAGCAATCTGCAAAAACAGAAAATGACTGGATTGCTTATGAAAATGCAAAAAAAATACATCTCGCAATCGTAAGTAAAGGATTGTATGATTCTAAGATTTATCACAACGGGGGCGGATATAACGTTGTTTTCGACCGTGATAAACAGCGGGCATACTTTCAATCAAACCCAAGATAGCCATTATTTACCGACAAGACTTCACATCATAACGTTCTGCTATTCTGCTCCTAGAAAACCGTTTTTTAACGACGCTGAAAAAGTGTTGACAAAACGCACTTCCGGATATATAATCCTATTAGGGTCTTCAAGGAATAGAAAACACCTAATTGGAGTTTGAAAATAAAGGAAGACGCCGGGAAGGCGATCACATAAGTTGAAAGGTCGTATTAAATATTAAACTATTAAACATGGTTATTTGAAGAATCTGATCGCCTTCCCTCTTTATGTCGGCATTCATTAGCCGCATTAGCGATATTAAATACCAGCCATTAATCCGATATTATCCGTCCGCGAACAAGGGGTATCATATCTATTGTATGACTTAATCATATAGTGAATGTTCTGGAATAAAAATAAATGCAAAAAAAACTTAAATTTATTATTTCCGGCCATGCTTAAATCGCTAAAATCCGATACATTATCCACTTATGTGAATTGTTCGATTTTCATAATCAACGCAGCCGTTGAAAGCCGCTGAAAAAGTGTTGACAAAATGCACTTCCGGATATATAATCCTATTAGGGTCTTCAAGGAATAGAAAACACCTAATTGGAGGGTTAAAAATAAAGGAAGGCGATCACATCAGTTGAAAGGTCGTATTACATAGTAAGTTGTGTTAAACATGGTTATTTGAAGAATCTGATCGCCTTCTTTCTCTATATATCGTAAGCGGTCATTAAATAGTTCAGAATCCGATCTCATCCATCCGCATAAATGCTTATATTCCGTTGATTAGAATGATTAATGATGAAATAAATTCATCTCTATTCCGCATCAGTTCTCATTCTAATGGGTGAAGGCCATACTGATAAAACTTGCAAGCGCTTTATCTTCCGGTGAAATAAGTTGTTTCTGCCTGATTTTCTCTGTAATTTCAAGAAGTTTTCCGGCTTCGCCCTCGGAATTTCCCCAGCATGACATGCCACAGTTTTCCGTAACTTCGTCAATGTTCATGTTTTGTTTTCGACCAATGTTTTATACGAAGCGATACAAGTTCCATTCCGCGCCGCGTCCCTTAATTCCTATTTAAAATCTATTGTTTCGAAGCGCTGCGGCTCATTAAAGCCGGAGAATGGCAGATATGCCCATGTGCTGAACGATTTCGGCGGAACTTGCCTTGTGCGGCAGAAGTTTACGTTCCATCTGGCGCCCGGTTTAATGGAAGTTACGCCGAGAGTCTCAAATGGAATAGCAATTTCAACTTGCCATTTGTCATCATGTTTTGTCGCGGCAGTAACATACTTACCATGCCACAGACCGTTGTCGTTCTTTATATCATAGATTATATTATTACTGTTTATCGCGATGTGAAAATATCGCTGATCCTGCCTGGTGTCGAGGAAAATTTCAATACAGTCATCTTTGAATATCTGTTCATTTCCCTTAACGCATTGAGTGACTATTTTTTGCATCTCGGGTTCATGGCATACAAATGAAATATAGAAATTCTTGTCATCGTATGCAGCTCTGACTTCGGTCTCGGGAACGGCATCTTTCAGTTCTTTGCCGATTGCTTTCAAATTTGCTATTTTTCTGGCATTTTTCCAGCATGGATCATCCAATAACCCGTCAATTTGGGGGGCGCTGTCGCAGCGCCGGATGGTGAACGGATATTCCTCCCTGGCGTCCTCGTATTTCAGGAGGAGTTGATATTGGTCATTTAAAATACTGACGCTCTTTTCCAGAGAATCATATATTTTCACGCCATGCGCATCATTCAATGCCTCTGTCGCCTGTTTTATTACATTGTTGCCGAAATCAATCCTTTCCTGCTTAGTGCCTTTGTCCGGAAACGGACATGCCAGAGAGTCAAAACATAATTTGTTGACTTTGCTCACTGCTTCACAGCTTTTTTTATTACCGAAAAAACTGAGAATCTGCTTTTGCGCTGATTTCTTTGGATCATATCCGGCAGGGTTCCAGGCGAAATCCGCGCTGGAAACAAAGCTGACCATAGCGCAATCTTCGGTCCTGGGCGGCAACACAAGATATATAAGACCATCTGAATATTTATATTGATCAGGATATATGGACTGGTCATTGTATTCGCCGAATGCGGGAATTATTGCCGGTATCTTGCCGGATTTTTCAAATCTGGCCCAGGTTCCCATCAGCATGGGTTTTCTTTTCGCCAGCGAAAGATATTTTTCTGTTGATGCTTTATCCGTAAAACCGTTCTGGCATACAATAAAAGGAATATCCTCCGGCAGCGAGCTGAATTCTTTTATATATTCCAAGCGTTCCGGCGTCCAATAATCCGGCCCGTGATAATATGTTGTGAGCGTACAGCGGAGAACGTATTTCTTATCTTTCTGTTTCAAATGATTATAGACTCGTTTTATAAGATAAGCCTGGGCCTCGCCATAATTTCTGAATTTTTTCCTGTCGGCGTCATTATACAGACAGTCGCGGCCCTTATTGGATAAATCGTCAAAACATACGCTGAAATCCTCCAGGCCCAATTCACACAAGGCATCAATTTTATCCAGGAGCAGCCTGATGTCTTCCTCGCTGGAAAATGTTATTGGCGGATTGGCAAAATAGGCGGGAGCCATAAATGCTTCAATTCTGACAAATCTGTTCTTGCAATATGTTATTAAATCTCTAAGTTCATTTTTTTCATTATCCGTGAAAGGAGCCCGAAAATTACCCTGAATTTTATTGTTCGCCAGTCCGCCGAGGTGAAGGAAATTCATTTTATACGAATTCATTCGCTTGATTAAATCGACTTCGCTTTTTTTAAACGGTCCCCACCACGGGCCGGTATATAATCCCCTGTTTTTAAATAAAGGACGGTCAATAATCCTGGCCTGATATATTTGTTTACTGTCATCATTTGTCACTAATTGTTTTAATGTTTGAATGCCGTAAGAAATCCCCTGGTCAGTATTTGCCGCAATAATTATCAGGTTTTGCCCGCCGGCATTATCAGCATTCAAGAAGTATCCTTCATCCCCCAATTCACTCCACGGGACATCTAAGCCGTGCTGCGACAGACACTTTTCCATATACGGGGATTTTATCCCGGCAATCAGCAGATCGGAGGTTTTGTCAGTAATTTCATTTTCTCCGCCAATCAGCACAGGTTTGTCGCCGGTAAGCGCAGTCAGCAATTCTTCAATGTCAGACAGGTTGGTGGGATGTATTTTTTTATCCGGAGCAAGAATGGATGCACTTTTAAGTTTTAACAGCTTGCCGCTATATTTTTCCTGCCAGGGCGTGGGCAAAACGTACGGAGGTTTCACATCGAACGCTGAAATATCTTTTTTATTATCATAAGAAATGCAGATATTGTTAAAACATGCAGTGCCGCTACAGTGGACCATTCTGCATAAAACACGAAAGTATGCCGTGTTTTCAGGTATCATGACGCTTTCATTAAATTTTTTCCATTCGAGATTTTCCGAAAGCGAGTTAAATATATTGCAGGTTTGCAACTTTTTGTTGCCGGCATCATAAAAATCTATTACCAGCCCTACCCCCTGCCAGCCAGTCTTATAGGGGAATTTGATATCCTTTAATTTCACATTGTAGGATACGTTTAAATGATTTCCGAAAACTGAATCATTGTTCTTATGAAGCGTCACATCCTGAAAACATTGTCCGCAACCTAATTTTACAGAAATCTGTTTGACTTCCATTTTCAATGAATTTTTGCCGTCATATGCCTCATCCGTTGCGACTTTTGCGGTAAATTGTGCTTGATCTCCGATGTAATTGCATATCCAGCCTGACGGCGAATTATTTGGCCCTGCCTGTTCGAAACTGCCATTCGGTAAAATATTTTCTCTTGTTTCATCTGCCGGGAGCTGACTGATTGAAAGCCCCAGGATTATTATTGCCATAACCCATAACTTGATATTTCTCATTTGATTCCTTTCTTTTTTATTCAATAAACAGTTTAAAGCTATGACATTAGATTATTCCTGCTATGAAAGCTGCATAATAAACAACCGTATAGCACGATAACCGGATGATCAGTTCGAATGCGGGAATTGTTAAAGATAATATAGCGTGAATAGACTTTCAGGCAAACTCATCTTGTTTCTGAACCAGTTCTTTGAAAGTTTTAAAACTCTCATGGTGCTGCCAGATAAAATTAAACTCTTTTTTTGCCGCCATGGCGCCAGCCCCGCAACCAGCGCCATACCCCGCTATGTTCGAGTCAATTAATGCCAGTAAAAGTTTTGAAGGTCGTAAGCACTCCCCAGCAGGTGTTTTTGGGAAGATATACCTTAGTTGCGCCAGTTCCCCTGTCCGCGATTGGGTTTGGCTGTTGTTCTGCAACATGTCCGTCCGCATATAAAACATTTAACTGATCCAGGCGGGAGGAATGTCTGTAGTAAATAAACCGGGCTCCGTTGGTCGTCGTACTGCTATTGTCAACAAAGCCAAAATTATTACTGGCAACTCCATCGAACACCTCCCCCTCCATGGTATAGGCTGCGACGTCTAATCCATAGGCCGAATCCATCATGAGACCTAAAAGAGTCGGCGTTGCTACGCCAGTTATTTTTGCGGCGCCGTTGTATCCGACTTCCTTGTTATAACTGTATGACATATAACGATATTTCGCACAACCATAGAAGCACCCGTTAATTGCGGCAGGACAATGATAAACACTATAATGATCTATAGTAGTGCATGCTTTTATATTATAACCCACATACGACGCTAAAAGAAAATCCCAAAATCCGGTCGGTGACGTGGGTCCCGCAGTGGACGCCGTCTTGCTAAACGGGATAAAGTCTCCATTATCCCCTCCGTACATCGCATTTGCATAACCAAATTGTTTTAGCTGACTGGCGCATTGTGACGTCTTTGCTGTATCCCTCGCCTTGTTCAACGCCGGCAGTAATATGGATGCAAGTATTGCAATAATAGCTATCACCACAAGGAGTTCTATAAGCGTAAAATCTTTTTTCTTTGTCATTTTTTGTCCCTCATTAGTTGTAATAGTTTAATTTCATAAAGTTAATTCTTTTGGGAGATAAATGCCTTTTCGATCGATCAACTTCTCTTTTAAAACTAACCTCCTCATTTTTACTGTTCTATATTATCCCCGCCTGCCTGATTATTTATGCCTGCACACTATTTTGCTTTTTTAAGCTAATATTTAAAAAAACTTATATATACAACTTTTGATTTTGATCAACCTTCTCTTTACTATTATAATGCAAGCTGCTAAAAAATGCAAGTATTATAATTTAAAATCTCTATTTTTTTCAAACAATACATGAAAGAAGTTATTATTTTAGTTTTAAGCATTGATAGAAAAATCATTTATGAGCAGAGTTTAGTGCTAAATAAAGCAAACTTATACATATAAGATATAACTATTATAATATCAAACATAATAAAGCCCGGCGTAAACGCATTACAGAATAAAAAATCCTTCAGGAGATTCGCAAGTTCCAAACTAACCCGGGAAGCAGAATTAACCCAATCTGATTAAAAAAGAATGGATATGTATCTTTTGCAGTCAAGAAACGAACAGGGCAATGAATTATTACTTGAATATTGCTTCTCTTACCATTGGAGAGTTTGCGGAAGTCTATAGCCGTAATATGTACTATAAGTAGTGTATGGCCCCTGCATTTGTTCCGAAACATGCCCGTCCGCAAACAGAATATTTATTGTATTATTGGAATGCCTATAGGAAATAAGAGAGAAATAGCTGCTATATGCACTATTATCAACAAAGTTGAGATTCCCGGATGCAGTAAGTGTCGCCCCCTCCTGAAAACTGTAGAGCGCTTGATAAGACCCGTCCATCATGAGACAGAGAAGCGTTGGCTTGGCTATGCTGGTTATTTTTGAGCTTCCGCTGTAGGTACGCCCAATATTATAGCAATATGCCTTATAACGATATTTCGAAACCCCGAAGTAGCACCCGGTCAGCGCGCCAGGACAATGAAAAACACTATAAGAATTCATCGCATCAGCCGCTGCCATATTATAACCTAAATCCGACATTAAAAGATAATCCCAAAGTCTATTATCTGTCCTGCTGTACGGAAGCCAGTCAGAATTATTCGCTGTATACATAATATTCGAATAGCCAAATTGCTTTAATTGACTCGCGCATTGCATTTTCTGCGCTGACATCCTTGCCTTGCCCAATGCCGGCAGCAATAAGGATGCGAGTATTGTAATGACGGCTATCACCACAAGGAGTTCGATAAGTGTGAAATATTTTTTCTCCCGCATTTTCCGCTCCTCATAATTTAAAGCTAAATTTTTACCACAAATTATATATATAAGTCTGGTATTGTTTGCCTTAATCCTACACTATACTATTATAATTCTGCTTATTAAAAAATGCAACTATTATGATTTGAATTTTATAAACTTAAAAAAATGCATTAAAAAGTTTTTATTTTAGTATTGACAAATGACCTTTCCATGAGTATAATTTACTATTAACTAAAGCAAACTTATACATATAAGATATAACTATGAATATCAAACAGAATAAAGCCCAGCATAAACGTATTGCGGACATCATTAAACGCAGGATTGCAAAAGGCAAGTACACCATAGAGGAAAAGATGCCTTCGGAAAATGAACTGCTGAAAGAATTTAAGGTAAGCAAGCTCACTCTTCTGAAAGCTTTAAATGCGCTGGTACATCAGGGGATCATATTCAGAAAACAAGGCAGCGGCACATTCGTGGCGCCGACCGTAAGCGGGCGCAAAAACAAAAAAATTGCCGTGATAGTATATCACTCCGACAACCCGTATTATTCAAAAATCATCAAAGGGATTGAAAACTATGCCTCACAGAAAGGACTGGGGGTGATTTTGTGCAACAGCAAGGGGGATATTAAAAAGGAAAACGAATATATAGAGCGTTTTATGGATGAAGTTGACGGCTTTATAATTTCTCCCGTGGAAAAAAAATCTGAGTATTCGGACGGGATAAAAAATATTTTTGACAGCGAAATGCCGCTGGCGCTTCTTTCCGATACCATTGTGAATCAATTGACTGCCCTGGTGAATTATGTCGTTCCCGATGACTGCACCGGCGGTTTTCTCGCCGGAAAACATCTTGCGGAATGCGGTTATAAAAGAATCGGCATGCTTGTCTGCAAGGGCAATATGGAAAAGGAAACGCTAAAAGAGAGGCTGAAAGGTTTCAAACTGGCGCTCCTCCAGTATGGGATTCCTTTTGACAGTTCCTTGATCTTTGAAACTTCAAACGATGATCCGGACAACGGATATATGCAGGACGGATACAAAGCAGCCCCGGTAATCGCAAATTTCTGCAAAGACGGACCGGCCGGCATATTTACCCTGGGCGACTCAATGGCAATAGGTTTGCTGAAGGGATTGAGAGAACTCGGCATAAATATACCTGGACAGGTCGGGATATGCGGGTTTGACGATATAGAGCTTGCATCACACATCGAACTCACAACTATCGCGCAGAATGCCGTGGATATCGGAGAAAAGTCAGCCGAAATACTTACGAAAATACTTGAAAGCCCTGACGAGGATATTTCTCCGCAACACATAGTAGTTCCAGTGGTTCTGAAAGTCCGCAAAACAACTGCCCGCATAAGTTAAAAATAATAATATGGAAAGATGCCGGCGGAGGCGATGCCGGGCGCTTCTCTTTTAAGAACAACAGGATGAAAAAATGAATGAACAAATCAAGAACATTAAACTCTCGCTTGAAGAAAAAGCGGCACAGATACTGATTTCATTCCGTTTCGGTAAAAAAGAGATATCTGATTACTGTGTTAAAAAAGGATGGGCCGGCATCCATCTCAGTATTTGGGATTACAATGGGTTTGAAGATTCCAGGGCAATGATTGAAGAGTTCCGCTGCAAATCGAAAGTTCCGCCTTTCATCACCTCCGATACCGAATGCGGACTGGGACAAGTCATGCTTCGGGAGGCGATAGAATTTACCACTTCGATAGGGCTGGCGGCAACCGGCAATCCTGAGCTGGCATATCAGGCGGCGGCGGCAACCGCCAGGGAAGCGAAATATGTCGGCCTCTCATGGTCATACGCCCCGGTCGTCGATATAAATACCAACCCCCTAAATCCGTCCACCAATATCCGCGCTTACGGCATTGATCCGGAAATCGTCAGCAGGTTTGCGCGCATGACGATAAAAGGCTATCAGGAAAACGGACTGATGGCAACGGCCAAACATTTCCCCGGACAGGGACATTCGTGCATGAATTCACATTTCAGCGCGGAAGTAATCAGGCGTTCGAAAGAAGAGATGGAAAACTGCGAATTTGTGTCCTTTGAGAATGTTATCCGTGCAGGCGTCGAGGCGATAATGACCAATCATGCCATATATCCGGCATACGACAAGGGAAATCTCGTTACGTTTTCTCATGAAATCGTAAACAATCAGCTTAAAAACAAGCTCGGATTTAAAGGCCTGATCATAACTGACTGCCTGGAAATGGGACCGGTGAAAGAAGCCTTTTCCGTGGAAGATTCCGTCGTGAAGGCAATTCTGGCGGGACATGATATAATATTAACTGAAAATGACTATGAGAAATCCCTCTTCGCCATTATGAACGGACTCAAAAAAGATAAAATCAGGGAATGGATGCTGGACGAAAGAATAGAAAAAATCCTGAATATGAAATTGAAGTACGGACTTTTTGATCCGCTCCCGACTAAAGATAAAATGCCATGCCTGAAAGAACATGCGGAACTTGCCAGGAAAATCGCCAGGGCAAGCATCAGGATTGAGAAAAATGAAAAAGGAATACTTCCTTTGAATAAAATAGATGAGACATCCAGATTGCTGCTCCTGCTGCCGGAAGAAGCGGAAAAGCTGGACATCGGAGTGCATCACCGGAAAAACAGGATTGAGGAAATTCTTAAAGCACAGCACAATAACACTGAAGTTATGAGGGTTCCCTGCGAGTTGAATTCCGTGGACAAACAGTCTATCCTGAATTCTGTTAAAAAAGCTTCAGCCGTAATATTTGATACATCTTTCAAACTAAGTTCCGGCCAGATAGGCACTTTGAACAGCTCCCAGATTGAATTACTGAAAGAGATCGTGAAGATACACCCGGCCCTCGTAATTATTGCGGTAAACCCGTTTGCGCTTTATCAGTTGCCTTTTGCCGACACTATCGTATTTTCATGCAGCAGCAACGAATTTGTGCTTCAAGCTTTATTTGAAGCGATTTTCGGCAAAATAACCGCACAAGGCAAACTGCCGGCATCGGACACTGCGGTGTTTTACAATATGATGAAATCTGTATAAGGTTGCTATAATGCAAATCAAACAATTAAGCCCTGCCGGCTTTCAAGCCGCTCCGACTGCCAAGACTTATCATTGCGGAACGCTGACTTATACCCGTGCCGGATTATTCGCGCTTTTTACCTGGCTGTTGTGGGGGGATTTCTGCTACACCTTAATGGAAGCCGTTGTTCCGAGCATCCTGCCGCTGAAATTGAAAGACCTCGGCTCGCCGAACTGGTTTATCGGAATGATTATGGCGACTTTGCCCGGAATATTGAATATGACCATCTGCCCGTGGGTCAGTTTCAAGAGCGACCGGTACAGAAGCAAATGGGGCCGCCGCATTCCGTTTATACTATGTACGCTGCCTTTTCTTTGCATCTGCCTGGCCATGCTCGGCTTCAGTGATGAAATAACCGGTTTCCTTCAGCGTCATTCCGGGCTGCGTGAATATGCCCCGACATCTGTCACCCTCGGCCTTATCGCCATATTTATGGTCATGTTCCAATTTTTCAACATGTTCGTCGCTTCCGTGTTCTGCTTTCTGTTTAACGACGTTGTTCCCCCGCAATTCATGGGGCGTTTCATCGGCACATTCAGGATTGTCGGCACCGGCGCGGGGGCATTGTATAACTTCTTCATCTTCAAATACGCCAACACCCATATGCATGAAATATTCCTGGGAGCGACGCTGCTCTATTTTGTCGGGATCGGCATGATGTGCCTGATGGTCAAGGAGGGCCAGTATCCGCCGCTGGAGGGAGAGACTGGCAAGAGCAACAAGGGATGGGGCGGAATAAAGACTTTTTTAAAGGAGTCGTTTACCCATAAATTTTACTGGATGAGGTTCTTGTCAACCGCTTTTGCCGCGACTGGCGGAGCAATAGGCGCTTTTACCATATTTTTTTACCAGAATATGGGGCTTGATTTGGATCATGTCGGCAAAATCACCGCCACCAGTTCGGTGGCAGTCATCGCGGCAACCTATTTTATGGCGATATACATTGACCGCTGGCACCCGTTGCGGATATGTGTTTACAGCGCGGTCTTCGGAGTAATCGGCCTTGCCATAAACATGGTGTGGATCTTCGTCACCCTGCCGGGCAGTTACTTTTTCTGGCTCAATATCGGAAATGTCGTGATATCGTCATTTTGGGTCGCCCTGGCGGGAGTAGCGGCGTTCCCCGCCGAAATGAGGATTTTCCCGCAATCAAGGTTCGGACAGTTCTGTTCAGCGCAGGCGCTGATCAGGTCGGCATTCACGATCTTTGCCGGAATGGCCGCCGGCCTTTTTATTGACTTCTTCAAATGGACGTTCAACGGTTCTGACTTTGCTTATCGTTTCATTTATTTATGGCTGACAGTTTTTGCGGGGATCAGTGCATTTTTCATGGTTTTAGTTTATATTCAATGGAATCGCATGGGCGGCGACAAACATTTCCATCCGCCCGCGTCGTGGAATCCTGAAGGCGTTGAGGAGCTTCCCCTGGTTCCGACGATTGGACCGCAGGCAAAATGGCTGAAAATCTCTTTTCTGCTCTTTGACGGCATAATGAGTCTTCCCGTGCTGAGCATCCCATTCCTGATGCTGTGGATGTTTTCTCATAAGGAGCTGTTCGCGTTTAAATGGTACGGACTGGCGGTACTGCCGCTTTCACTTCTTGCATTGGCCGTATGGTGGATATTAAAAAGGAGTATTTACTCCGATATGGCGGCCGCCCGTGATAAAAAACCGCTGCGCAACGGGCTCCCGCATCATGGCGTATTGATTGTTATCGGCAGTAATTTTTTACTGGCTATCGGAATATGGATATGCCAGGTATTTTCAGCGCTTTACCTGAACCTTGAAAGCGGTGCAATAGTATTCGGCGTTGCCAATGGAATCACTAACTTCCTGATAATCGGGGCGTTGTACCTGATCTGCCGGATCGAGCGCGGATTCTCGACTGCAATTGACGAAGCGCCGGAGGTTGTGCAATAACCGAAAGCCGCTGAAAAAGTGTTGACAAAACGCACTTCCGGATATATAATTCTATTAGGGTCTTCAAGGAATAGAAAACACCTAATTGGATGTTCAAAAATAAAGGAAGACGCCGGGAAGGCGATCACATCAGTTGAAAGGTCGTATTAAATATTAAACTATTAAACATGGTTATTTGAAGAATCTGATCGCCTTCCCTCTTTATATAGGCATCCGATAACTGTTTCACCGCAAATCCAATATCAATCCCCGTTCGAAACGCATATTTCTGATTTAAATCATTTGCATAAACTTCAGTTGGAATATAAAACTGCGCTCAATCTCTTCCGTCAGGATTGCAAAATACCCGTTTAAACGATATTTTATCTATATAACATAGAGAATCAGCAAGAACGAGAGACATGGCAAATATAGCGAAACCACCGGAAATAACGCTGGTATTGGACCGTCTGCGAAGCGCTCATAATACAGGGAATATATTCCGCATCGCGGAAGCTGTAGGGGCAAAAGAGATAATTGCCTGCGGCTATACCCCTGCCCCGCCGCATCCGAAACTGGCGAAGACCGCAATGAACGCGGACCAGATGGTGCCTTGCCGTCAGACGGCAACTTCGCTGGAAGCGGTGGAAATGCTCCGGACGGAAGGCGTCAGGCAGATACTGGCGGTGGAAAGCGGGCCGGAAGGAGTCCCGGCCTGGGAGTTCAACTATGAATTCCCGCTGGCGCTGGTTTTCGGCAATGAAGCGCTGGGGATCGAACGTGAAACCATAGCAGCATGCGACGCGATAGTTTGTCTGCCGATGTTCGGCGACAAAGCCTCGATCAATGTCGGCAACAGTGCCGCCGCGGTGCTCTATGCAATAATAGCAAAAACGGGAATAAAGGAAGCATCGGTAACATGAAAATAAAGTTATCAGGCAAAAATCTTGGCGATATCATGCCGCTGCTGGATGCCGCCGGCTTCAAATTGACCAGAGGCAAACCGGAATTGATCGTGGCACATGGCGGCGACGGCACCTTGCTGATGGCGGAAAGAGATTTTCCGTCAATTCCCAAACTGCCGCTCCGGGACAGCGGCACGGCGCCGTTATGCGCCAGGCATTCCTATGAAAAACAACTGAAAATGTTCTGTGAAGGAAAAACATCCAAAATCGAACTGGCAAAACTGTCCGGCGAATTCGGCAAATGCAAAATTACCGGCATGAATGATATTTTCATCCATAATCTTGAGCGGGTCAGCGCGCTGCGCTATCAGGTCTGGATTGATGACGAATTGTATGCCAACGAAATCGTCGGCGACGCGGTCGGGCTGGCGACGGTTCACGGCAGCACCGCTTATTACCGCAGCATCACCCACAGCATTTTCCGGGTCGGGCTCGGGCTGGCGTTCAGCAACAGCACCGAAGCGGTAAATCACCTGGTAATCCCGGAAAGTTCCGTCGTCCGGATTAAAATCGTGCGCGGCCCGGCCATCATGGTCGCGGATAATTCCCCGGAAAAGATCGAACTGAAGGAAGGCGACGAAGTTTCCATCCGCCAGTCTCCCGAAAAGACAATCATTTTCGGGCTTGAAAATTTCATGTGCCAGCAATGCCGGATATTGCGTCATCCGAATAAGTATCCATTCAAAAATTACTATCCCAGCTTCAAATAACAGGAGTATTATGCTATTTCTCATCAGCGCAGGCCCAACCAGAGAAAAAATAGACCCGATCAGATTCATCAGCAATCACTCATCCGGGAAAATGGGTTATGCCCTGGCGGCGGCAGCTAAAGCAACGGGCGGTGAAGTCGTGCTGGTCAGCGGGCCGACGCAGCTTACTCCCCCTGAAAATATCACTTTCGTACAGGTTGAAAGCGCCGCCGAAATGGCGGAGGCCGTTCATCGTTACGCTCCTGAAGCGGACATCATCATCATGGCCGCGGCTGTCGCCGATTACCGTCCGGTCAAGACTTTTACCGGCAAAATGAAAAAAACACCTGGTAATTTAATGCTGGAACTGGAGCGGACTGAAGATATCCTGATGAATCTAGGCAAACGCAAGCGCCCCAATCAAAAACTGATCGGATTCGCCGCCGAAACCGACAATGTCATCGACCATGCCATTGAAAAACTGAAGAAGAAAAATCTCGACTGGATTGTCGCCAACGACGTCAGCCGCAAAGACCGCGGGTTCGGTTCCGATCATAATGCCGTAACCATGATCTCCGCCAACGGTGACATCTGCGAAGTTGTGCTCTCCGATAAAAAGACCGTAGCCCGCCGCATCATCCGGAAAATTTTACAAGACTGACAACTGCGAACATTTTTCTCCACAGGCGATCATGCCCAAGGACAGACAAGCCGGCGCTCCCGGCGATAATATCATTGCTGCTCCATGACCGTTTTTCTTACATCAGTTGACTCATCACTTTTATGAAGTAAATTAGGAGTAGTCTGCACTGCGTAATACAAGAGGAGGAAAAATATGGAAGCGAGAAAATTCAACTACATTGTAGTCGGCGCCGGGCTTACCGGCTGCTGGGCTGTCGATGGGATCAGAGCGCTGGACAAAGCAGATTCAATCCTTTTGATCGGTGATGAAAAATATCTGCCGTATGACCGTCCGCCGCTGACCAAAAAACTGTGGTTTGGAAAAAAGAAAGTCGAAGAAATATTTGTCCGGCCGCAGCAGTATTTTACGGACAACCGCGCAGATGTAATGCTTAATACCATGGTGACTAAACTCGATGCAGGCAGCAAAACCATTGCTTGCAGAGACGGCAGCATCTATCAGTATGAGAAACTGCTTTTGGCGACTGGCGGCAGACCGCGCCGGCTTGATATTGAAGGAGGCAATCTTGACGGGATTTACTACTACCGCTATCTGGACGATTTTGTCAAACTTAAAGCCGAGATTCATGACGGAACAAAAGCGCTGGTGATCGGGGGCGGTTTTATTGGCTCCGAAATAGCGGCCGCGCTGAATGTCAATAAGGTTGACGTGACGATGCTGATGCCGGAAACGTGTCTTACGGAACAACTCTTTCCGAAGTCGCTTGGGCTTGCCATCAATGAAGATTACATTCGGCGAGGGGTCAAAATCATTTTTCAGGATCTTCCAGTTTCGATTATCAGACGAAACAAACATTTTATAACACTCACCCAAAATGGCAGGGAGATAACATCGGATGTCGTTATTGCGGGCATCGGCATGAAGCCTGATACGCAGTTGGCGGAAGCGGCCGGATTGGCGCTCGAAAACGGAATCGCGGTCAATGAATTTTTACAAACCTCGGCTCCGGATATTTACGCGGCGGGCGATAACGCTTATTTCCCATACGAAGCGCTCGGCAGACGCATGCGGGTTGAGCACTGGGACAACGCGATTAATCAGGGCAGAATAGCGGGCATGAATATGGCCGGCGCACGTATGCCTTACACCTACATGCCGTACTTTTTCTCCGACCTGTTCGATTTCGGCTATGAGGCCGTCGGTCTTGTGAACTCAAAACTTGAAACGGTCGCGGACTGGCAAAAAGAAAACAATACCGGGGTTGTGTATTATCTTGAGGATGGAAAAGTGCGGGGCGCGATGATGTGCAATGTGTGGGATAAGGTTGACACAGCGCGTGAGTTGATAAAAAGCGGACGCAGGGTATCGGCAAAAGACTTGCAAGGGGCGATACGATAGGCTCAAAAAACATAGAGGAGGATTGCGATGAAACTGACAGAACAAAAATGTGAAGCTTGCCGGGCGGATATGCCGGCGTTTTCGCCGGAGGCGGCGCGGGACATGATGCGGGAAATCCCGGAATGGGCAATCAAAGACAATGCGATTGAGCGGGTATTTCAATTCAAGGATTTCAAGGAAGCGATGAAATTTGTCAATCGGGTGGCGGAAGCGGCTAATCAAGAAGACCATCATCCTGATATTCATATTTATTACAACAAAGTGCATATTGTGCTGTTTACCCACAAAATCAAAGGGCTTTCAAAGAACGATTTTATCCTGGCGGCAAAAATAGATGCGGTAGTCAGCTCAGAATAAGACGCCGGAGATAGTCGGTAAACTCTGGCTGCAACTGCAATTCAGCCGTGCGGTTTATGACCGGCTCGGCTGAAAGCGGGGTCCGGGTATCCGGCAGCAGCAAGTCCGGCGCTGATTCCCAAAGGGGAACCGCCACAAAAGGATAATGCCGGATAGCTTGATCGGGCAAAACAAGACCGGGCTCATCAATAACCAGAGTTCCGCACAAAATCAAATCCAGATCAATAGTTCGCGGGGCGAATTTGTCAGCAGAGCGGACGCGGCCAAGCCGTTCTTCGATTTTCCGCAATATGTCAAATTTTATCTCGCGCGGCTGGTGAGCAGTTTTAATTTTGACAACGCCGTTAAAAAAGTCGGGCTGCGCGGAGGGTCCGACGGCGGCAGTCTTATAGAAGTTCGATATGGCGGCAATCGGCAGATAAGCGTTGAGCATAGTCAAGGCGCGCGGAATGTTGTCCTGCGGATTAATATTGGAGCCGATGGCGACAAACGCATCGCTCAAAGACTCAGTATGCGGAATTTGAGCCATCATTGCGTTTCCTGAAAATTTCGACGCCGACGCTCCTGGCGTATCGCAGCGCGCCGGGTTTATCAACCTTTATCCTGGCGGCCTGGACAAGGGGATGGGCAAGGCAGATTTGAACGATGCTCTCCGCCAGCCGCTCGACAAGATAAAAACTTGAGTTTTCCGCCATCTCGATTATCTGCTTTTTTATTTCTTTATAATTGACGGAATCTTCAATGCGGTCGGTTTGACCGGAACGGCTCAAATCGGCATAAAGCGTGATGTTGATAAGCACATCCTGTTTTTGTGTGCGTTCCCAGTCGTTCAGGCCGATAATGCACCTGAGTGACAGATCGGCAATATAAATTTTGTCGAGCATTTCTATATCCATAAGCACACTCCATGCTATTTATAATTTTTTGCTGCATGCCGCAAAAAATTCTGACCGCAGCGCGGGATCGTTTTCATAATTTCCGCGCCAGAACGTGGTGCGGGTAATCGGCGACATTTCTTTGACGCCGCGCATTTCGACGCATAAATGATGCGCTTCAATGTATATCGCGACGCCGTGGGGTTCAAGCAGATGGTTGAGCGTGTCGGCGATTTGCTGGCCGATGCGTTCCTGTACCGCGAAACGCCGCGTGAAAAGATGCACCAGCCGGGTGAGTTTGGAAATGCCGATGATGTGTTCATGTGAGATGTAGCCGACATAGACGACGCCGTAGAACGGCAGGCAGTGATGTTCGCAGAGCGAGAAAAAGTAAATCGGCCCTTCGATTATCTGGCTCAGGCGGCAATCCGGCCCGCCGCGGCACTCGGTTTCAAACACCTTGACTAATTTGGGGTCGCCCTCGTAGCCCTCGGTTGCCTCGATCAGCGCCTTGATGAAACGCTGTGGAGTTTCTTCGGTGGCGGCAGTATTCAAATTCAGCCCCAACGCAGTAAATATCTCGGACGCATAGCCCTCAAATTTGTGGAGTTGTTCCTCACTGATCTGGCGTTTTTTTAGGCACAAAAAATTATTTTCGTCATCGTTAAAATGTTCATCCATACGCAACCTCCAGTTCTTTTTTATTTGTGCTCCTCAGGCATCAGTAATTAAATGATGCCGTATCACGACTAACCGGAATTTCGATTTTCTCTAATACAGTATATCATCCCGCAGAAGCTAAATCAACTCCATATTGGGGGATAAATCTTGTTCAACCAAGATAGCATTAGAAACGTCCTTTCCGCAAATTACGGACAAGCTCGTTAACATTGTCCATATCCTTACGGTCGGCCCACATCCCGAAAGCGGGATGCTCGGCGGCCGAAATATTGAAATGTTCGGCGGAACAAGGAATAATCATGGCTTTTTTTCGGCCGCGATAGCTCAAAGTAACCGGTTCATTATGCTCAATCGCCGACATAATTTTTTTCATGTTTTTTCTTAAATCAAGTACTGTTGCATTCATCGTCATCCTTTCCGTATAATTAATCTCTTTTAGTATACTCTATGCGCGGGTAAAAAATCAAGACATCCAACATATATTTCTTAATCAAGCAGCATAATGTAATCCGTTGTGGCCTTTTCTGCTTGATTTAGCCGACTGTAGGATTACTTTATCACGAGGATTGAACGCGGAGTAAAATGCATAGAGCGCTAAGAAGAGGAAATCATATTAAATGATTAAGATTCAGAAAATTATTCAACAATTTATCCAAAGTGAGTCTTACGCCAATACGAGTATTCACTATGATGCCAATGCAATCAAAATCAGAATGCATGAGAATAATAGCGACAACCGGTACATTTTTATTTATATTTATCATCCATGGCGAATTACCGTTAATTGCAAAATCATTAATTCATCCGATTTATATCCTTATGAGAGTGAATGCCGTTCAAAATCAATTCATAAGAAGAAGTTCGATAATTATTGCAATTCAACGAAATTATTATCAACAGAACATATCTCGGATGTTGTTATAACTTCCGGTTCAAACGACCTTATTATAAAATGGACAAATGGAACAATGCTTGAGTGTTTCTGTCTAAATACTAATGAGTGGTCATACCATATTTACGATTACTTGAACTGCATACAATACGATTGCTGCTACGGCAAAATAGTGCGCAGTAAATTTGATACCCCCATTACATAAAGCCGTATTTTTTTACAGAAAACGCCTATTCCGGCAGTTCCATTCCGGCATTCAGCAGGTCCATGTAACGGCGATAACGGAACAGGCGGTTGCGTTTTTGCCGGGTCATTTCTTCCACAATCCCCAGTGTTTCAAGCTGCCTTAACGCTTTGTTGGCAGTCGCTGCAGTGAGGCCGGTAAACCGCACCAGATTCTGAGCCCCGGCAATGGGATGCGCCAGCATCGCCTGATGCACCTGAAGAACCGATGACGCTGACCGGCCCAGACTGTTTATCGCCCGGCGGTCGGCTTCAACCAATTCATGCAGTTCACGAGTGACTTTGATTCCCTGGCGGGCGCTGACAATAACGGCGTCGGCAAAGAAATCAAGCCATTTTTCCCAGTCGCCGTCCATGCGGACTTCGTTCAGCAATTCATAATAATATTGCCGGTGCAGTTTGAAATAATAACTGACATAAAGCAGCGGTTGGCGGAGAATACCGCTGTCGCACAACAGCAAGGTAATCAACAACCGGCCCAACCGGCCATTTCCGTCCAGAAAAGGGTGAATTGTTTCAAACTGCACATGGGCCAGCGCGGTTTTGACCAGTATCGGAGTAACAGTTTCGTGATCGTGTAAAAACAGTTCGAGTTGCGCCATACATTCCGGCACTGCATCAGCGGGCGGCGGCACAAAACCGGCATTGCCGGGACGAG